>Ga0307928_10000461_pt1 | contig 30594 bp, 48 predicted proteins | sample AceLakmetagen232_FD_201815 | JGI IMG/M metagenome (GOLD analysis project Ga0307928, IMG submission 201815) | Saline water microbial communities from Ace Lake, Antarctica - #232 | ecosystem: Environmental > Aquatic > Non-marine Saline and Alkaline > Saline | place: Antarctica: Ace Lake... | reverse complement strand
AATAATATAATTACAATACCGCCCCATAACCAAAGTCTTTGTGTTTTATTCATTTTCATTTTCTTTATCTTTATCTAACATTTCGAAAAAAGCATCCATTTCATACATCAAGTTTTCACCATTATCGCCATCACCTCCAACTTTCCAACAGAAGTAATCATCATAATCATTAAAATCATGTTCAGCTAAAAAACGTACTAATCGTTCAGACATAGGGTGGTGTTCAATACCATCTTCCCATCTCTTTATAGGGTCTTGTGTAAGTCCTAATTCCTTAGCTTTTTCGTAATCTTTTTTTGCTTGTTTATATACATCCATTTTATTTATCTTTATTATTATATTTCCATTCGTCCATCGCAGCTAAAATAGCACTACTTTCAACACCTGAAAAAACAACATTAAACTTCTTACAATATTTTGCAAGAATTTCTAATTTCTCTATTTCGTTATTGTTTTCCATAATTATTTATTTTAAAAAATTAATGTTCCTTCATCACCCCAATCGGTATAAAGTTTTCCATCTTCACGAAGAATTAGATATTTAAGAATATCATCAACTTCACTTTTAGTATCCATACAGTCACTATCAACTACTGTTGACATTTTATGAATACTATAAACAGTTGCTCCAAAGGGAAGTATATATTGGGCTTTTCCGCGTTCTTTAATATATTCTTTAATTTGACTGATTAAAATAGGTTTAATAAGATGTTCTTTAATCCACTTATCTTCATCTGTATCATTACTTGAATAATACATTTCACGGAATGTAACTTGATTAGCACCTAATTCAGTAAATCTTTGGAAAAAATGAAATGGGTGATCAATGTCATTATAAACATCTGTCATATTTAATGAAAGACGAAGATTAAATCCTTTGTCTTTAATTTTTTTACAAATTTCATCAAGTTTAAATTGGAGTTTAGGATGAACACCCATAATACTTAAATTAGATTCATCATTAAAAATATCACTAATAGATAGACTAATTGTAGAAACACCCATCATACGAAGAATATGTAAATTTTCATCGGTTAACATAACACCAGATGTTTGAATTTCAATACGTGGGAATGGGTTATTCATTTCTTTTAAAATTTCATCCATCATTAAAAGGAATGGTACATTTTGAAGTGCTTCTCCTGTACCTGTAAGAATAATAGTATCTACATTGTGAAGTTTGGCATAATCAAATCTTCTACGGAGGTCTGATTTATAAAGTAAGTATTTTTCTGATTCTTTATCCCTGAACCTATCTTCATAATCGTTTGTATGTGTTTTACTTACACAAAATTTACAATCATTTACACAACGATTTTTGGTAGGTACACTAATGGACATTGTTTGAATAATCATATCTATTTGTTTTAATTCATTACAAAGATAGTAAAATTATTTGATTATTAGATACTTTTTTGAATTTTTTTCAATTTCATTTTCCTTGCAAAAGATTTATTACCTTGAACTTTTTTCATTATCAGATTATAATCAACAAATTCAGTAATATCATGTATTCTATCTTTTATTGAGTTTTTTCTTTTAGAATGTAAAGTATCTCTATAAATATTAAATCTTCTATCATAATTATCACCTTTAACGTCAGGTTCAGTTCTTACTTCTACACGAAGATTAAACCAATGTTTCTTAATATAAAAACGAAATTCTCCATCAGATTCAGCTAATCTATATGGTGGGCTGATATAATAATTATCTATATAATCATCATAATTCCCATAAGTTCGTGTATCTTCGAATATAAAATTATCAAAATTACTTAAATCAAGAAATACTGTTTGATATAATTTGACAATTTCTTTTTGTAATTCTTTGTTTGTCAAGATTAAAATATTGTTTTTTCATTATTATTTATAAAAAAACAACGGTCTTATCACCAAGGATCATTCCTATCCTTATCTCTTTTTGGTATTTTTTTAGTTTTAATTATATATTCATCTAAATGTTTTATTGATTTACCTTTTATGTGGTGTATTTTCATTGCACGAATAAATAATTTATTGTCTTTAAATTCTTTCCAATTTCTATTCCATCTCAATTTATCACTTCTTATTTGCGTTCGTATACTATTATACATCATTGCATTTGGTATTTTTTCAAATATTTTTAATTTACAATGAATATAAGCATAATTAATACTTTCATATAATTCTTCGCCATCATAGAATAAACCACTTGATGTTAAATCAACATTAGATAATAATGAATAATAATTTTGTCTAATTAATTGAAATTCATTCGATGGTCTATTTGTTACATTATTGTTATGTGGTCTTATTAACTGAACAACCTTATGGTTACTGTTAATATATGTTAATGGTTCAAAAATAAATCTTATGTCTTTATAAATTATATGGAGATCTGGTTTAACCAAATTCATTTTAACATATCCATTTTCTAAAAGTATATAAGATATATGACGTAATGAAAAAGGTAATCCAATAATATCAATATCGTTGATTTTATCGAATTCACCTGATACTATATCACGGATTGATCCACCAAATATTGATGCGAAATCAACCCATTTTTTATCAAATAATTTATTGGAATCAAATTCTAAATACTTATCTAATTCTTCTTTGATTATTTCCACCATCTTTTTTTACTTTTTGTCGGTGTTTCTTCTCCATAGAATTCTTTTTCCATTTCTTCTAATTCAGCTTCTTGTGCTTTTATTCCATCTTCTCTTTTCTTTAAAGAAAGTGCTTTCTTTAATTCATTTTTTCTTATAGCAATTTCTTGTTCCTTTCTTTCGAGTTCCCTTTTAGTATTGATATAAGTAGTAAGTTTTTTCAATTTTTTTGATCTTGTATAATTATCAAAAGTTTGGGTTAAATCCTGACTCTCTTTCCAAAATTTCCAAAATTTGGGATTCATTCTACCTTGTGCTGGTGCATCTTGTATTTCAAAAACGATAAATTTAATATTTTCATTCATATATTTATAAATAGCATCTGATAATTTTTGAACATCCCAATAAGTGTTCTCCAATGTGGCTAATGTATAAAAATTACAATAATTTGCCCAAGTTAGATATTTTCTATTATCTGTTCCTCTTTTATATTCGCAAACTTCGTCAACAAATTTCCTCAATTTAGCAGGTTCATTTGTATCATACATTAATGCAAAGATTTTTTCTTTCTTATTTGCCATTGTTTTGGTTTTTAGAAAATTTAACATAATTGTCTAAGTATCCAATAATATTCCTTCTACCAACTGTGTTCATAGAATGAGCATAATATTCTGGTAATTCTAAGTTATTGTCCATACAGAAATCAACCAACCATTTAGCACAATGGTATCCTGTTTTTTCTTCCATATCATCATAAGGTATATTTTCTTCTTGGTGTTCATAATGTTCAAACCCTAAGTCATGATCAAAGGAATAAATATCACTTAACCCATTAACTAAAATGTCATTTATAAATTCTTCATAATTTCGAACAACAATCCACTCATTTTTCAAATATATCGGGTTATATGTATAATAAAACGCATCTGATGGATTTCTAATATCATCTAAAAATATTGACCTTTTTTGTTGTTTTGCTATGTCGTGTTCATTGTTCATTTTTATAGTTTTAATTTTTTATATATAATTTATATGAAAAAGTCTTATGATATAAATAATATTGTTGAATATTATATTCAAATAAAATCTTTAACAAAGGTAAGTAAAAAATTCGGATTTGACAAACGTACAATAAAAAAAATATTAATTGATAATAATATTTATGAAGAAAGGTTAAAAATTACAGATGATATAATAAAAAAAATATTAATTGATTATAGTAATAATAATAATATAACATTTATTTCAAAGAAATATAATATTGATCATCGAACTATTGTAAGAATATTGAAAAAAAATAACATTAAAAACAGAGGGAATATAAGATATGACTTTGATAGGAGAATTTTTAAAAATATAGATAATGAAAAAAAATCATATTGGTTAGGCTTTCTATATGCTGATGGTGGTATATATAAATCAAAGGATAATAAATCAAACCATGTAACAATTAAATTATCATCAAAAGATAAGGAACATTTATTACAGTTGAAAAAGGATTTTAATTTACCACACAATATTAAAATACAAAAGGAACATAGTTTCAATAAAATATATGAGTCAGCCACCATCAGAATAACATCAAAAGATATGGTTAATGATTTAATTAAACACGGGTGTATTCCAAATAAAACTTTTATTTTACAATTTCCCCAAATAGATGAAAAATTAATATCACATTTCATTAGGGGGTATTTTGATGGGGATGGATCAATATCAATTACTAAAAAAACTAAAAATAAACAATTTGTAATATTAGGTAATTATGATTTTTTAAATGATATTCAAAAGATATTAATAGAAAAATGTAAATTAAATAAAACAAAAATCGGGAAGAAAAATAAAATATATTCTTTAAACTATGGTGGTAATTTAAATGTTGAAAAATTTGAAAAATTTATATATGAAAATTCATTAACTTACTTAAAAAGAAAAAAGAATATATTTAATCAATAATTATTAGTCATCTCTTGTAACTTGTGAGTAATTAACTTCAAGCGGGGTTTCTCTACCGAATATTTTCACATTCAATTTCAATTTCATTTTATCTTCATTGACATCGGTTACTTTTCCCACGAATGTACTAAATGGACCATCAATTAATTTAACAGTTTCACCAATGAAATATTTATCAAGAACAGTTTCATCTGCATTTGCAAGTTCATCCATTTTACCAAGGATTCTCGTAACTTCATTTGGTCTAAGTGGAACAGTATTTTTTCCACCAAGAAAACCAGAAACAAAATTAATACCTTTCAATAGATTCATCAATTCACCGATAATTCGTTTATCCATTTCTATTAGAATATAACCAGGATAGTGGTTTCTTTCAGTTGCTACCTTTTTACCACTTCTTATGTGATAAACTTTTTCCATTGGAATAACAACTTGACTAACAAGATTGTCATAACCATGATTCCTGATTTCAGTATCAATTTGTTCTTTGCACTTTTTTTCTTTATTAGTAACTGTTTTAATTACATACCATTTTATATCACTCATATTTTTATTTTTATTTTTTATTTTGATTCATCATTTGATCCATCATAACCATTGATTCGAGTCTAGCTTCTTGTACCATATCATACATTTCAGACTTTTCCCAGTAATAACCAATAGCTAATACGGGAGAAGCTACAGCTACATAAACCCAACGGATTAACCAAAACGGATAAACAACAATTTTACCAATTGTTTTAAAGTCGTCCCAATCTTCGTATAAATACTTATTGTAAATGTACAATGATAATGTTGATAATGTTGCTTTCATAATTTTTTATTTTTTGGTTAATAATATACAAATATAGGAAAAACTATTGGAATATCCAAATTTTTATTATTAAATATTATAGTGGGGTTTTTTATTAAAGTTTAGTCCTTGACTAAGAGGGGGAACGCAAATGGATGTTTTGAAACTATCTCAGTATCCCATCCCCCTCAACGCCTAGACACCATTACTTATTTATATATTTTGAATAATGGTAGATAGGGTTTTCACCTATCTCTTAATTTTGGATTAGATACCTCGATTATATATTAAATTATTTTAATTCCAAAAGTCATCTTCTGTGGTAGATTTAATTACCTTAACAGTTAAAGGTTCAGTATAAACTTCTGGGTATTTTTTGGCGTGTTTTTTCTTTTTTTCAGTTTCGTAGATATCAGTAACAGTTTTTTTATCCCATTTTTTAACTACTTTTTCTTCTGTACTAGAATACCCTTCTTTTACATCAGTAACAGTATGGACTTCTTGTATAGATACTAAAGGGTAATGTTTTACGATATACATTGCTCTTCTCATTGCAGTATTAAACGTTTTGTATTTTTTGGATTTTGATATATCATCTGTAAATGACCAATCATAATGTGGTTGTTTATCAGCATAATAACCTTGTTTATACAATACCACAAATGTAGATATTTTACCAAGTCTTGATTTTTTTATTTCTTGTAAAATTTTTTTAGCATTCATAATTTTTATTTTGATGTGATAAGTGATATAAGATTCTTTATTGAATTTATTTCATTAAGATGTAATGTTATTGTTAACATATCATCCAATGTATCTACCATATATACATTAGGGTAATTTAGTTTCTTTAGATGGGCTCGGATCAGTGCTCTCATTTTAATAGATTCCTTTATCATAGATTCATCGAAATTACTCTTAGCAACGTCATTAAGGTCTTTATCTATCATAACGACAATATCCCTCCTTGAATCTAATTTAATCGCTTGTAGGATAGAAAAACCCACTTCACCGAGACTTCCTAACCCAAGTGTTTCATTGGTAACAGGAAATAAAATAATATCATCATTAGCTAAGTGTTCTGCTTCAATTTCAGCATCTTCGGGTTTCCAATCATCCGTTACAGGATTGAAATAGTCTATACCCATTTTATCATACATTGTGATAAAAATGTTTCTCCATTGAGAATCACCACATGTTCCAAATAATCCTATTGTCATTTTTTTTCTTTATTTTTATAATTAATATACCAATCTTCCACATCTTCTCTTGATGGAAACCATGATAGTTTACTATTCAAATAATATTTAGAATACTTGTTAATTGCTCTGCGACAATTATCATCTGTTAGTTTTTGATTGTTACAATATTCTTCTACAAACATTTTCCTATTACCCATTGTACCCCAATCATGAATATGATAAGTAATTGATATGGAAAAATCATAGATACAATCTATTATGTAACCCATTGTTACTTTTATTGTTTTTTTAGTACACTTAGTACTTATTGTTTAAGTTTAAGACTTTTGTAGTATCTAACAAAATCATCATTGTAAATACTAAGTCTTTCAAATTCTGATTCTTTAATTTTAACTGGTTTTATTACTTCATCAATGTCTTGTTCAAAAACATAATGGTCAATAGGTCTAACTAAACCTGTTACTGTTATTTTATTAGCTATCCAAGCGGTTGCCCATTGTTTAGTTAATAAAACAATATTATCTCCTTTGTATTTTGCGAATGTGAATTTTTTCATAATATTTATGTTTTAATTACATCTATTTTAATATTAATCGGATTATTTCGTTTAAAATGTGTTCTTTTATAACGATTAATAACAGGGTCATTATCATTTTTACCTAAACCTTTAAGGTGTAGTGCTAATTTTTCATCAACTACTTTATACCCATCTCTTGATGTTCCAACCCACCCTGGCATGATTTGGTCTAAATCACTATTAGAAATTCCTAAACCATCAGTTGCTTGACAATCAATACAACTTTTTAAGGCATTTCCTTTATTAACATCAAAAAACAATTCATTTTTCACAATCCATTCGGATAATTCATAAACCTCAGTTTTCCAAAGTTCTTGAATCATACCAAAATCACCTTCATCACCTTTCAATGTCCAAAATCCAAGAAGGTATTCTGTCCAATTATCTGTTGATAGAACCATTCCACTATGAACACTTGCTAGGTCATATAAGTAAATCATTCTTGTTCTTGCTTTAATATTTCCGTTTTGTATTGGTCGGGTAGAAGAATCATCTTCGTTGACCATTGTATGTAAAACATCGTATGCTTTTTGAATTTCAACTTCTTTGAAATCAGTGCAAAAGTGTTTACCAATTTCTTTTGCTCTTGAATTTTCACCACCTGAATTCGTGGTTGTTGGTAGTGACCTACCAATTAAAGGGATATTTAGTTCATCACAAACAGGTTTTGCTAACGCTGCACATACTGCACTATCTAGTCCACCTGATATACCCAACACAAGAGATTGGATATTATTTTCAACAATGTAATTTTTTAATTCTTGTCGAATATTCTTTGTCGCTTTTTCGTAATTCATATTTATATAGTTTTAAATTATACTTCTTTAGACTACAAATATAGTAAATATATTGAAATAATCAAAAGATATTGTATAATTATAGTCTAAACCTAAATTAAAGTTACATAATTATATATAAAAAGTTGAATATCAAACAAAAAATAAAGATTTTGGGCATAAAATAACCCCCGATGACGGGGGCCAAATTCCACATTAGATAAGTGTGGTCGAGGGTTATTCGTTAATAAATTCATTTGCCATTCTTATCATCATAGCTTCGAAATTTTCGTTACTTTGATAATCATATGGTTTTCCACCTTGTAATTTTCCGTTTAATGTTAAAATAGTTTCAATTGCACCTAATATTCTTCCTTTTAAAAAAGCTTGTTTATCACGAATAGGACTTTCATATTTTTTATGTTCCCATTCGTTTACAATATTAGAAAGTAATTTTTTTGAATCTTCTATTGTATAATCAATAAAATTATCACTTTCATTTAGTTGAGTAAATTTTTTAAATTTCATGTTTCTATATATTAATTTTAATAATCTTCACCTGGATCAGTAGCATCTTCTATTGCTGATTCAATCTTACTATCAATAGCATCTTCCAATGTCATTACTTTAATTTTTTTCATTACAGGTTCAAAATTATTTTCAAATTCATCATCTGTCATTCTTTTATTTACCTTACGATAATAATCATAATATTCCTTTGAATATCTTTCTTTTTCTATTTCAGCATCTTCTTTTTTTGTAAAAACATGATATATATCTGAACCATAATAGGTTTGTACCACCCATAAATCAGATGTTTTAATTGAGTTTACATTTTCTGCTGCTTCATTTAATTTCTTTACTATTTTCATTTCTTTGTTTTATTTTATTTTATATAATATAATATCTACCTTTTCTAATTGTGTCTAAATTTAATTTTGTCATATCTTTAAATTTATTTATAACACCTTCATCTCCTTCCCTTCTAAAATCTTTTAATAATATTCTAAAAAAAACATCTGCTGCCATTCCTTGTGATTCGAGGTGTTGTGTTCTTGCCCCCATTTCGGCTAATTGTTTTAAATTCATTATATTACCGTATTCTTCATTTACAAATTGTTCATATGTTTTCATGTTCTTATATATTAATTTTTCATTATTTTCTTAAATTTTTTAACACATCTAATAAATCACTTATATTATCTTCATCAACTTCTTCTTTATCAGCTTCATAATAATGCCAAGGGTCTTGTTTGTTACTATTATATAATGATGCTTGAATCAGCCATAAAATTTGTTCTGCTGTTATATATTCAGAATCTATTAATAATTTTATTAATTCTATATCATCTACACCTTTTACATTTCTTATTAAATCAAATATCTTTGTTATATCTTCACCAGTATAATCTTCTTCATCCTTTTCTTCCATCTCTTCGATAAAATTATAAATCATTAATTGTATTTCATTAAGATTTTTAGGAGTCATTTTATCCCTAATACTTTCGCTAATAGATTCGTTAAATCTTTTTATTCTCATTTATTCCCAAATTTATTTTTAACAGTTTCTAAGAATTTCCATCCTTCTTCTTCACCTCTTAGTATTTTCGTTGCTAATGGGAGTGTCCAAGGACTTACATTTCTAATTTGATACATATCACCATCTAATGTCTTTTGTCCTAACCATATAAATATTTGTTGACCTTTCCAATCTGATAATTGTAATTCACCTTTTGTACCATCACCTGCTACTAAATCATACTTAACTAAGTTAGAATCACAAAATCTAAGAATGTGTAAATCAGGTATTTTAATTTCCCTGTTTATTGTATTAACCCATTCAACCCAATCTTTATTCATTTCCTTATCTGCTTTGATTTTATTCAATTCACCATTTTTCCATTTTTGAAACATTGATGCAAACGCAGTATTTGGATCACTTCTATTTGGTTCTATATTTAATGGGTTGAGTATCATAGGTTTACTATATTTCTTAGAATCAATATTACCATCTTCACCAAGTTTATAAACATCTTCTCCTGTTACCACATGGTCTTTTCCGAAAAATTCTTCAACATTAACTCTCCACCCTGCTCCTTCATCTACTGCAAAATCAATTCCACCACCAAGATACATGGCTTCTATTCTATCTATGTTTGATAAATCTGTTGGATCTAATACTGTCAAACCTTCTAACATCTTTGGTAATAATCTTGCTTTGTTATTAATAAGATATTTCAATGCTCTATCTGTTAACCATTTATGTAATTTATCTTTAATGTTTTGAAGAAATCCTTCATTAACGGATTCTGTTGCATATCCCATTTTCTTCAAAGTAACTTCTAATTCCTTTCTTTCATCATAAGGTAAGAAGAATAATGATTCTATTTCCATCATTACTGAATCTTTACTTTCAAGTATATAATTATCGTATGCTTTTATTGTTTTCATTTAATCTTTTTTCAATTTTTCAAATGCTTTTATGATTTGTAAAACCACTTCCTCATATTCCATCAATTTACCTAAATCATCAACACTTTCAACATCAAAAACATGATCTAATAATACCTTAGTTATTATATCAGACTTTTGTTTAAAACTTTTTATCCTTTTTTCTTTTTCTTCATCTTCATATTCTAACTGAACTTTTACATATTGTTCAATATAAATATCATTTGGATAAGCATCAACAATATCTCTTAAATCTTGTGTTGTTAAATTCATTTGATCCATCAAATCACCAACCTCACTTAATATATCAGAATTTGATAGACCAAGAGTGATTTCATCTTCTTCTTCAAAATCAACAATGTGGTAAACTTTATCATAAAATTCTTTCATTTTGGATTGACTGATGCCGTTACCATTGTTTTCTTTAATGTTTTCTTTTTGGTTATTGGATGTACCAAACATATCATTGTGTACATTTTTCCAATCTTGATCATCATTTTCGTTTAACTTATTAAATTCGTTAAATTTTTTCATTATTTCTTATTTCTTTTTTCTCTTCTTTTTTTCCAAACTTTATCAAATCCTAAAAGTTTCCAGAAGATATAATAACCAGCCAATACGAATAACCATAATCCGATGATAGTTGAGTAACCTGGTTGTGCTTCTACATCAAATCCTTTATATGCTACTATTAATACTAATATATTAACAATATACATCCATCCTTTAAGTATCCAAGGAAGAGCTGTTTTTGTAACCCAATTTTTAAATTTAGTCCAAGGTTTCATGAACCATTCTTTAATTTCGTCCAAAATTCCTACAAAAAAATCTTCAATCTTTTCCCAAAGTTCTACGAAGAATTTTTTAACAATTTCTAACAGTTTTTTAAACATAATTTTATTTATTATTTTTTATTTTATTTCTTCATCTTCAACTTCGCCAATATCATATAATGTAAATTGTGGAAAAATTTCTTCAAAATAATCTTCAACATCATCAACATCATCAACCCATACAATAACTGTACCTTCTTTATCATTCTTGTCAGTATAATAAACTTCAAATGATGTTTTACCATCTTTAGATTGGTCTTGATATACATCTGAATCCAAATCAATGATTTTATCATCACGTAATGGTTCACCTTGTTTCTTAATATCTTCAATATTAGTTGCATATTCTCCATCTAATGCTGGTCCAATGTTTTCGTTCATTTGTTCGAAAGTTTTAATTCTTTTCATAGTTTTATTTCTTGTTTTCATTTTTCTCCTATCCATTACTACTTTAGGTGCATCCATTACTATTGACATTTCTTCTTCACTAATACGTGTACCATCATCACCAATAACTGGTTTTGGTTCTTCCTCTTCCATTGATAGTTCACCATCATTATCATTATTGACTTTTGATATATTTGGATCAATTATTGTTGGATTATCCGTAGTCATCGGAATACCTTTTAATCCCCTTTTTGTAGTTTCCTGTTTCCCATAAGCTGGTCCATTAGTTTCATACAAATCGTTATATCTTTTAAGTCTTTTCATTATATATTAAAATGTTACTTTTTCTCAGGATTTTTCATTATTTTTATTGATACTAAATAATCACCTACCTTGATATTATCAAGTCCTTTAAATGCTGGTTCTTCATTTAATATTCTTTTAACAACATCATCTTCCATAATCATGTGTCCGTATTTCCTAAATGTTTCAAACATAAGATTTACTATTTCAGATGATGGTCTTTCTTGACCATATGCTTCATTAAATTTTTTAATTTTCATAATGTATTTTATTTTTTACCTTTCCTTAATCCTAATAATACACCACAAACATAAGCAAATATTGTTGGTACAGTATTTGCACCTGATGTTGTAAAACTAACTATACCATCTACTAATATTTGACCTTGAAATCCTTGTATATGTGCTTCAAAACTAGGAATACCAAGTTGATGAATATATCCAATAAATGTTTTAATATTATTTATATCATGCTGATTTTCTGTAATCATTGATTCTTCAAAACCTTCTAATTTTTTAATTTCCATTATATTGATTCATTTTTTTAATACTATCTATTAATAATAAGACTTCTTCATCACCTCTAACTATTTTAGTTACTGAACCTAATGTCCAAGGAGATATGTGTTTTACTTTTAATCTTACTTCTGCTCTATCCATTTTACTATCAACCCACATAAATATATTTTGTTTAACATTCATTGATAATTGTAGTTCACCATTTGTACCTGAACCTGCTGTTGCATCCCATTTAACAAAGTTAGTATCACATAAAGTAAATGCTCTTAAATCAAATGCTACTACATTCTTATTAAAGAATTTACCTAATCTTTTTACTTTATCATCATTCTTATAAAATGGTTCATCAAAATCACCATCTTTAAATGATTTGTAAGCGTCTTGAAAATCAGGATCATCTCTAATAATTTCGTTTCTTAGTGGATTGAAAATATATGGTTTTTTAAAATCGTCTTTTTCAATACCTTTCCAAGAACCAGATAAACTCATTTTAATAGCATCTTCACTATATAATACGTGTGGGTTTACTTCTTCTGTACTAAACTGTTCTTCGAACCAATATCTCCAATTACTTTTTAAATCTGTAACTGCATCAATTCCACCACCCAAATAAACAAATTCACATTTATCAATATTAGTAAAATCCGTAGGATCAAACATATTAACAATTTCCAATTGTTTATTATAATACTTACTTGTACTTTTAACAAGGTAGTCTACTGCTTTCTTTGATAACCATTTTTGAAATTTCTCAGATAAATCAGATAACAATGATTCATTAGAATTTTGAAGTTCTTGTTTAAGTTCCTTTATTTTCGATACAGGCATATCTGCCATTATTAAATCGGTTATTAAATCAATTATCCCAAAATCTTCTAATCCTTCATTTATAAAATCATCATAATTCTTCATTATTAGTTGATTATATTTTAGTTTATATATTAAATAAAGAAAAATAAAAAATTAATATATAAATACAGAAAAAAATATCAATTATGTTAAAAAGATACAATAGTTTTGTAAAGAGAATAAACGAGTCAGATGAATCATTTATTAATGATGTACCTAATAATGAAGTTAAAAAATTCAATGGTATGACCGATTACACACAATTAAGTCCACAAGCAACAGAAGATGATATTTTAGAACTATCTGAAAAGGCTAGAATTATTAATCCTAAATCTATTTGTATTTTACCCAATATGGTTAAATTTGGAAAAGAAGTATTAAAAGATACAAACATCTTAATATGTACTGTTATATCATTTCCCGAAGGAACTAATACATTAGAACAAAAATTATCTGAAAATAAAAAAGCACTATTAGATGGTGCTGATGAAATAGATATGGTTTTAGATTATCAAAGATTATTAGAAAATTGGGATGACCAAACACAATCACTTGATAGAAAAGAACACGATTACTTAATACAAGATATTAAACAGTTAGCTGATATATGTCATAAGAGTAAAAAAATTCTTAAAGTAATTGTTGAAAGTGGTAATTTAGATATTCCACAAACAAAATATGTAACCACGTTATGTATTGATGGTGGTGCTGATTTCATTAAAACATCAACAGGTAAAGTAGATGTTGGAGCTGAACTTGATAAAGTAAAAATTATGAATGAAACTATTACAGAAGAAGGTAGTGATTTACAAATTAAAGCATCAGGTGGAATTAGAACTATTGAAGATCAAAAAAGATTTTTTCCTTTTGTACAAAGATTTGGAATGGGTTCTGATTCAGTAGATAAGATTAATGGAATAGAAAAATCCGAACAAGGAGATTATTAATAAAGTATCCATTTATTTTCATGCATTTCAACATAACCAGCATTATCATATTGAAAAACTCTTGATTGGGATAACCCTGTCATATATCGGTGTAATCTTTTCATAGAATTATATCTATCTTTATCACTCATAAAATTATAATATGAATATAAATCACTATCAGTATAATCATCATATTTAGCATAAACGGGAATTGTAAATGAGTGTCTATTAAAAGTACATACATATCCTGTATCAATAATGAATCCATCAGGATTAGTATATAATTTAACAGTAGGTACTACACTTTGAATTGTAGGAGATATGTGTGTTATGTGTACCCTCACCGAGCTTCGGAGATACATCTTAAATGTTAATTCTAATTTTTTCTTTTTTTGTACTACCATAATTTAAAATATTATCCAAATATTATCGTGATATTTAATATCAGGGATAGGTTTAAATACTTTTTTAGTTTTAAAAAATTCATTTCCTGACCATTCGTATAATGCACTGTGAAAACTTTTTAAAAAATCATATCGTTCTCCTTCATTATCGAATATGAGTGATGTTTTTGATTTGTTTGTTCGTTTAGGAATACAACATATTTTATGTAATTTGTTTATATTAAATGTATATCCTACATGAAACATCCAATCATTACTAGTATAAATTCCCTTCCCTGTAGCCACCAATGTACCTATGTTGCGATATATATCAGTCACTTGAATTAAATCGAAATCTATTCTGTTTTTATCTTTCGATAACTTAACTCTCATTGTCATTTTAGGGTAACTCATAATTTAATATATTGTCCACTTATTAAAATTGTAAAAAATGTGGGGTTTTGGTGAAAATCTATGTATATTTTTAAATATTTTATTTCCTGACCATTCTATTAATGCGTTTTTTAAACTTTTAAGAAAATCATATCTTTCTTCATTATTATAGAATGTCAATATAACATTGTGTTCTTCCCTTTTCCTATTATCCCTATCGGGAATTGATAATATTTTGTTACTAATATCAATTCCAAATTCAGTTGATACCATTATAGTCCAATAATTTTCCGTATGAATAACATTTACATATTTATTATAATCATCACTATTAACAGTATCATAAATTACTGTAACGTGTGATAAATCAACACTTATTCTATTAGTGCCGATTAATTTAATATTTAATGTCAATTTAGGAAAATGCATAATTTTAATATACTAACCACATATTACCTTGTGTTTTTATGTGAGATTTAATTGCAAAATTTTCTTCGTTTTTATTTTGTGTCAATTCAGATAACTGTATTAAAGCATCACTAAATGATTTCAAATATTTATATCTCATTGTTTCATTATTGCAATGATAATGATAAATTTCATTATTGGGTAATTCTGGTAGTATTGTTAGTGTTTCTACAACTTGGAAATCATTTGCTATTAAAATCCTCCATTTGTTTTTTGTAACAAATTGTTCACCAAATTTAGTTATAAAACTATAATGCATGTCCAATATAGTAAACTTTACATCGTGATTACTTTCCAATTCTACTTTTAATATGATTTTTGGTTCTTCCATAATTTAAAATACTATCCAAAGTGATTTGTGAAATTTAATTTCTGTCTTTTTGTTAACACCCTTAAATAAGTATGAGTTAGACCAATCTTCAAGTGCAAATGCCATTCCCTTCAAAAAGTCTCTTCTTTCTGTATCATTATTAAAAATGACTTTTGTTGTTTGTCTTAATGAAGTTTTTGGTAAACAGATAACATTTCTTTTATTAATAGAGAAATTTTTAGCATAATACATTGTCCATCCACTTTTTGTGAAGTAGAAACTACTTCCTTTAAGCTTATCTCTGTTATCCATGACAGTTAATAAAGTAAACTTTACATCAGTTTCCTTTATCAAATCTATCCTAATCATTAGTTTTGGTCTATCTGTTCCCATTGTTATGTTTTTACTCATTGGTACAAAAATAATAAAAATAAATTAGAAATCCAAATATTTTATATATAATATTACTAAAAAATAGTCCTAATGAAATGAGTGAAAATGTATTAAGAATATCTCCAACTAATTTTACACCAAATATCTATATTGATTATGATGAAAAGTTTGCTAAATTTGTAGGGAAATCTATTCCAGAAGATGCTTATGATTTTTATTTTATTATCACACAAAAATTAAAAAGTGTTTCTGATCTATCATTAGAATTAGATTTTGAATATCTGAATAGTGCATCGTTAAGATTTTTAACATTTGCTATAAGTTCAGAATTTAATCTTAAAAGTGTTATATAGTATTACGAAGAAGGAGATAGTGACATTGAAGAAAAGGGTAGACTCATTAAAGATATAATGAATAAAGAACACCCTGATGTAACTATTGAAGTAAAAATTAAATAGGATCAGTTTTATCTTCATTTATTTCTTTTTCTAAATCTAAATAACGAGTAACTCTAATTCTTTTATCCTTGTTTTTATATGGTGTTGTTGTTCTTTTTGAAATTTTATAACCATTTTTCAAGAATGATCTTATTGATGCTTCGTTTGGTTCTCTTATACTTGCTACAATATATCTAACATTTTCTTGTTCTTCTGCTCTGTTATATACAAAATTAAGTAATTGTTGATTATATCCTTGACCTCTATAATAAACTTCTACCAATGTAAATATTACTCTATGTACATTATATCTTGTCACTAAATATTTTCTATTTACTCTAAATGGACTTTTTATGGGTTTTAATAAATTATCAAGTAATTCATTATAATCCTTTTTTTCTTTCTTTTTTTCTTTTCTTGGTAATTCGTTTGTGTGTGAAAATTTTTCACTATTAAGAAGCCAATATTCTTTTGTGTGTTTACATGGTATTAATGATGGAAGTGGTTTCAATCTTCTATCTTGATCTTCCGCTTCTTTAACTAAACATAATGCAACTAATATACCATCATCATTTCTTATCGTTAAAACATATAAATCTTCTCTTTTTAAAAAATCTTCTTCTTTAATATAAGCATCACAAAATTGCTTTTTTATAAAGCTATAATGTTCCTTAGTCTTTTCCTCTATCTTAGGTTCGTGGATAATATGTGTATTAGTTATTTGCATCCAGCATTTTTTCTTTATATATCGCTGCAATTACAATTTGTTTATTTTATTTTTTGGACTTTCTTCTTGTTTCAAGAAGCATTCTCCTGATCAATTCATCTACTGATGTATCCATTAAATCAATATCATCTAAAATAAAGGCATCTTCTAAAACATCTTGTATTATATTGATATTAATACTTCGTGTCCTTCTTATGGGTTTCTTAGTAATTGGAATATCAATTGGATCAATATCTTCTTCTTTAATATCATCTGATGGTTCATCTGTATCTGATGGGTAGGTTTCTTTTGTGGGTGGTGACACAAGACCACTATTTGGACTTTTTTCAAATGCATTTTTTATTAAATGAAACACATTTTCAGTATCATCTTTATCAAAATTATAAGCAAATTCATATTCAGGTCCTTGTATTGGTTTAGCATTAAAGTTAATCTTATCTCCACTAAATCTAACAACTATTCTTAAATCATCTTTATTTTCTGTTTTAATTGTAAGTAATTTACCAGGTATTTCACTAACTACAAAGTCTTTTGGGTAACTTTTTAAGAATTCTTCTGTTTGTTCTTTTAAATTTTTAATAAAAGATAATCTTTCTATCCCTGGTGAATCTTGTACATTATTTTCAAATTCTTCATTAGTTTTTGTAGATACACATTTATTTTGAATATTAACAATTAAACCCATTGGTGGTTTCCTAACTAATTCCCCATTAGGTTTATAAACATCTTTGTTTACTTTACCTTGGTATTTAACTAAAAATGGTTTTCCTTTTCTAAAGCTAACGAAATATAATTCATCTCCTTTAATTACAGTATAATTGTATGGGTATGATGCACCACGATAAATCAATAAGTGTGGTTGTGTGCTTTCGTTTATAAATTCGTTAAAATTAATTTTCATATTTTCCTATTTACTCTTTTTCCAAATATGATAACCATCACCATATTCTTGTACATATTCATATTTTGTAACATTACTTACAATACTTACAATATTTTTATCTACGATTGAATCAACCGATTCTTTTAATTTTGCTTTATCCATTATTGTGTGTGGTTTAACAAGTATTCCCATGTATTCTACATCTTGTGGAATTTTTTCATATACACCACTTAAAATTTTTCTTGTTACATTATCTTTCATTTTATCAAGTTGGAAGTTAGCTAGTAACAATACATCCATTTTAACCCTGTTATTCTTCATTATATCGGTCTTAAAGTCTGTAACTGAATACACACAGTAATCTTTATCTTGAACCTCTATATAGTCCTCTTTCGTCTTAAAAAATTGTGCCAATATATCCATATCATCATTTGCATACCCAATATCATCAAATAAATATTCGGCAGTTAAATCTTTATAATCTATACCTTCATTTTGGGTATCAAATTCCGAAAATTTTGTAATTTTATTTTCCTTTTGTAATTTCATAGTTTCAATTTCTGATTTTCTATCATATAAAATTTCTTGTATTATAATACTAACATAATGTTTGTACTCTTTTGAACTTTCAAAGAATTGACGACCTGCTTCATTAATATCTTTTACTAATACAGAATGTGATGATTTTTTCCTAAAATACTTTTTAATCTGATCAATAGTTAAACCATCTTTTAAATATCTATCAATTAAATTATTAATTGCGTCAATTATTTCTTTCTTGGCTCTTAGTTCTATTTGTTTAGAAACGGGCATGCGTCTACTTTCTTTTTATGTATATATTAAAAATTAAATTTCTAAATTCATTTATAAACATTAAACATTTACATAAATATTCCCTATATAATACCTAAGATAAAAAACAATTCAAAATGAATGGATTTAGATATTATATACAACGAAGATTGTATAACCACTATGAACAAATTAGACAAGAATTCTATTGATCTAATAATAACTTCACCACCTTATAATATGACAAAGAGAAAGGGTGGATACGCAGATAAAGAAAACAGATACGATGTTTATCAAGATTGGAAAACAGAACAAGAATATTTAGATTGGTCAGATAATATATTTAACCACTACGATAAAGTTTTAAAGGAAAATGGTGTTATATTATACAATTTCAGTTATTCAATTGAAAACCCATCCTTACCATATACTTTAGCAAACTCAATTATAAGTAATACAAATTTTATGATTGCTGATACTATAATATGGAAGAAAAGTCATGCTATTCCACACCCTGCTAGTTATAACAGATTAAATAGAATAATAGAATTTGTTTGGGTGTTTTGTAGAAAGGATGAATTAAAATCATTCAATATGCACAAGGAAATAACATCAACCAGTAAAAAAGGTCAAAACTATTACGAAATTATTGATAACTTCATCGAAGCAAAAAATAATGATGGTTCTACTGATATTAATAAAGCAACATTTTCATCCGACCTTATTACAAAATTAATTAAGTGGTATGGAAAAGATGGTGATGTTATATATGATAATTTCATGGGAACAGGTACAACTGCACTTGCTGCTAAAATGATGAATTGTCATTATATAGGAAGTGAATTAAGTGAAAAACAATGTAAATTTTCCGATAAAAGAGTATCAGATTATTTAAATGGTAATTAAACCACATGATACTTGTGTGAAAAAATACATATCATACCAATAACAACCAATACAACCATCAGGAGAACCATCATGTTCTGCTCCTCCAATAATCTGTGGTTTTGGAAACCCCATTACAGTTGCATCAAATCTTTTATTGGTTTTTTTACAATTAGTACAATGTGTTCTTTTTGTAACATTTGCAGAATGATATGTTCCTTGGAAATCATCTTTTACTTGGGTTAATTTGTTTAAAACCCTTGGGTTATTATCCCTCCCGTTTTTGTGGTCAGTATTATCTATTCTTAGACCACTATGAGGACAAGCTTTTGTTTCTTTATATACTTCATCGTGTATATCTTTCCGAATAGTTTTATTTTTTAGACTTTCTTTATTTGAACCAGCTAAACGTATTGAGATTATTTTCCCTCTATCACCACCATTTAATCTATATAGAATGATATTGAAATCTTCATATAACTTAGATTTATCTGATCTCATATATGTAGAACCGTTACCATTGTGTTCTAGGGATAGTTTTGTATCATTTAATAATTTTAATGGTACAGGAATAGAAAATCCGTTTTTATCTGGGTTTGCTATAAATTTAAAACCTTTTTCTCTACTAGGAAAATCATCTTGATTTTCTTTATAGATTTTAATTCTTTCTTTTAATTGTTTTATTGAATCTTTCATTTTTAAATATTATTATGTAGTATATTAACAAGTATATCATTCACTAAATTCTGATTCACTTGTGGGTTTTTTAATACCTTATTTATACCTACAATCATTTCGTCTATCTCTAATTTAGTGTTTTTATTTAGTGTATCGTATTGTCGTTTTATATCACCTTTATATTCTTTGTTTCTGTTAATAGTGATAGATGGACTCTTTTTGGGTGTATCGACTTTTTTACTTTCGGTTGTAGTTTTTGGTACTCGTACTTTAGGTGACGTAATATTTTTTTCTTGATTTTTTAATAATGTACAAGATTTTGCTAAAAATTTATATGCAACATCGTATGATATTTCTAGTTTATCTTTTATTGATATAATAGAATCAGATGCATCAATATCATTTACGATTTTGTTTTTCAATATGAATGTTTTGATATTACAAAAGAAACGAGTCGTGTGTGCAGCTTCTTTTAGAAAATCTTTTGTATCTTCGTTTTCAATTAAATTAATACCCTTTGTTTTGTTATATATGATATTAAATTCATTATTTAATTCTTTTGGGATACTTGGTTCTATTCTAACTCTATCGTGGTGTCCAGTTTGTTTTATAGTAGTTTTATTAAATATTTCTCCACCTGTGCCTATATACCTATTACCGTATATAGGATAAACACCGCCGTTTTTTTCGTGCCACCCTTTTTTACCTTCCCACCACATATTCTTAGTTATATCATTAGCATCTACGAGTGTAAATAATGTGGGTACTGGGATACCTTTTATATAGAATGTTTTTTCCAAAATAAAAGTATTAGGGGAATTTCTATATAAAGGATCAAATGGTTTAGCCATTGTACCATTGTAAAATATCTTTAATTCTGAGTTATTATTTAAAGCCGCTTGATAATATAACCCAATTGTATTTAATATATTATCTTTATCACCATATCCATCCTCAGTAATAATATCTTCGATGTTATATAAAGTCACAGTTGTTCCAACATGACCAAAATCCTCTAATTCACATAATTCAAAATCTTTAGGTGATTTTTTTAATTCCCAATCTATACTATATGTTTTACCATTATAGGTTGTTATAATTGTTACTTTTGATGATAAATCTTGAAGGCATAATGCTTGACATGCACCTTTAAATCCTGATCCAAAATTACCTATATCTGATGGTTTTCTTTCTCTAGTATATCCTAATCGCATCATATCTTGAATATCAGATATTTTTATACCAATACCATTATCTTCAACAATTAATCTTTTTTTCTTCTTGTTATAATATATTTTGATTGTAGTTGCTCCTATATCAATTGGATTATCAACTATTTCGAATACTTTACCCAATGATCCACTATATGTACTAGGTAAAATGTGAGTGTAAAAATAATCAGCTGCTTCACTAGAAAAAGATTCTTTACTTAAAATCGTTTGTTTGGTTGATTTCGGCATTGTAATAAATTTTAAAGGAGGTTAATAATCAATAATTTGTGTAAAGGTAATATAAATGTTTTAAAATTCCAAATTTAATATATACTTTAAAATCAAAAAAGTTTAAAATGGCATTAGATGTAGGAAAAATAATAGATGGATTAAAGCTATCTTATGGACAATTAAGAAATTTATTAATCACTTCAATAGGTGCAATAGCTACTGTTTGGATAGTTGGTAATAAAGTGGGGAGTATAACAACAAAAATGGATACATTTGGTAATACATTAAATGAAATTAAAACCGAAATAGTTATTAATAGAACAGTAACAGAAGATGGATTAAATAAAATTTATACTGATTTTACTACTATTAATGAAACAAATAATGAATTATGGAATAGTAAGTTTACATTATTACTTGAATATGGTGACGGGAATAAAGACTTATTAAAGAAATTATTAGATTATGAAGATAAAAGAGCCGCCGCCGCTAACCAAAAAGTAGAAAGTGGTAAAGAATATAACATCGGAGTTGAACCTGTAAAAAAAAACCCTAGAAATGGGGAAGCAAGTATCACCCCTGTTGATGACAATGGGAATCCAATTGATAGCTTAGAAGTTAAATATGATAGTGATGGGAATGTGATTAAAGATTTATCAATAGGAGCTAGGAAGAAAAACCAGTAAATTTATCTAAATTATTAATATAAATACGACTTTCGGTGCATTTATTTCTATATATAATAAAAATAAATGTTTATTAATGATTACACAAGATAAAATACCAATTAATATAACAGTAAGAAATGTAACCTATTTTAAAGAAATGGGTTATGATGCTATTATTAATAACCAATTAATAATTAATATTTCTGATTTAAAAAGATATAGTAGAGTTAAAATACCCATTAAATGTAGTAATTGTGGAACTGAAAAAGAAATGACATACACTAAATACATGGATAATGTAGAAAGGTATGGTTTTTATACTTGTAAAAAATGTTCAACAATAAAAAAGAAGATAACTTTCACTAATAATTATGGTGTTGATAATCCTATGAAAGTTGATAAAATAAAACAAAAAGGTAAAACCACCAAAAAGAAAAAATATGGTGATGAAAACTATAATAATCAAGATAAACACAAACAAACAAATTTAAAATTATTTGGAGTAGAACATCATTTACAAAATAAAGATATATTAGAAAAACAAAAACAAACAAATTTAGAAATATATGGATTTGAACACGCATCTCAATCAAAAATAATAAAAGATAAAATTTCATATTCGTATAATAAATCTAAATTAAAACGAACAAATGATTTATACAAAAAAAATCACAATATTAATATATTAGAAATAAACGGTGAATATTTTACATTATTATGTGATAAATGTAATACAAAATATAAAATAAAAGGAAATGTATTACAATTAAGATTACTTTATAATAACGAATTATGTACTAATTGTAATCCAGTAGGTATTAATAATGTCAGTCAACCCGAAAAAAAATTATTATCTTTTATAGAAGATAATTATGATGGGAAAATTATTATAAATTCTAAATCTATTATACCACCATATGAATTAGATATTTATTTACCAGAATTAAATTTAGCATTTGAATTTAATGGATTATATTGGCATAATGAATTAAATAAAGATAAAGATTATCATAAAATGAAATCTGATTTGTGTGAATCTAAAGGAATACAAGTTATTCATATATGGGAAGATGACTGGGATTATAAAAGACCAATTGTTAAATCAATGATTCTTAATAAACTTGGTAAATCAAAAAATAGAATATATGGAAGAAAAACAGAAATAAGAGAAATAATAGATAATAGTTTAGTTCGAGATTTTTTAAATGATAATCATGTACAAGGGTTTGTTGGATCATTAATAAAAATAGGATTGTTTTATGATGATGAATTAGTATCATTGATGACATTTGGTAAATTAAGAAAAATGATGAACTTGAAATCAGGAGACAACAAATATGAATTAATAAGATTTTGTAATAAGTTAAATACAAATGTTCTTGGTGGGGCATCTAAATTATTTAGTTATTTCATAAAAAAATACACACCAGAATATATTTCTAGTTATGCTGATAGAAGTTATAGTAATGGTAATTTATATAAACAATTAGAATTTAAATTAGATAGTTTAACACCCCCGAATCATTATTACATCGTAGATAATATTAGAAAACACCGTTTTAATTATAGAAAAAGTAATTTAATTAAACAAGGGTATGATTCAACTAAAACCGCAAAAGATATTATGTTTGAAAGAAAAATTTACAAAATTTATAATTCTGGTAATTATAAATTTATTTACACTTTCCATTAAACATTATATGTTTTTGAGTATATATCTATAAAAATGATTTAATATCATATGGATGATAGAGAAAAGAAATTACGAATAAAAGAATTAGAAGAAAAAATTACCAAAACAAAAGCTGATCACGATTATTATAAAGCGATGCAATTAGCGTTAAAGTTGACCCTCAATGGAACTTATGGTGCTTTTGCCAACAAATATTTTGTTTGTTCTAATGCTGATATAGCTAACGCCATTACTGCTCACGGTAGAGATGTAAACCAATTCATGATGGAAAAAATTGAAAAACACTTTTATGAAAAGTGGCATCTTGATAAGGAAACACATAAAAGACTTGGTATGGAATATATCTGTGAAAAAAATGGAAAATATCAAGCATATACAATAGATTTTCAACCTCTTGGTTGGGGAGAAGAAACATTAAATGATTTATTAAAACACAAAGGATTAGAAGAAAGTGAATTAACTGAACATAAATTCAGTAATGGTGACATTAATGTATTGTATGATTATAATATATGGAACTTTTCTAATGTAGAACCTTTAGATCCGAATCCTGTTTGGATTGAAGAAGAAGGACGACCTAAATATGATGGTAAAAATCAAATTGTTGTATATGGTGATACCGATTCATTGTATGTAACATTTACACCGATTATGGAATCTGTTGGGTTTGATAAAATAAAAGATTTAGAATGGGGTAGAAGATTCATTCTTCACGTTGATGCTATTTACGTTAAACCCATTTTTGATAGATTATTAGATGAATATGCTGCTCAGTTTGATGTTGATAGTTTACATGACTTTGAATTAGAAACAATTAGTAAGTCAGCTTTATTCCTAAAGAAAAAACATTATCTTAATAATGTTGTTTGGGAAGATGGTGTATTCTATGAAGAATTAAGTTATTATTATCCTAAAGGGGTTGAAATTATTCGTTCATCTACTCCACCGTTTGTAAGAAAGAATATTTACAGGGTTATCAACTATTTGTTTGAAAATGCTGATAGAGTAGATATTTATCAAGTATTAAAGATTGTTAAAGAAATCAGGAAAGAATTTGAATTGGCTGATATTGATGATATTAGTATGACTACATCATGTTCTAATTATAATGATAAAGTTTTAGATGATACTGAAAGTATTGATTATGTTAAAGGAACACACTTTGGAGTTAAAGCTGCTGCACATCATAACTTTTTATTAAATAAAAATTCGGATTTTAAAACAAAATATGATATGGTTAAAGGTGGTAGAATAAAATATTATTATTGTACTAGTCCAGTTAATCCTATTTTTGGGTATTTAAGAAGTTTTCATCCAACTGAAATTGTTGAAAAGGAAAAAATTAGAATGGATATTGATACACAATTTGAAAAGTGTTTCTTAGGTATTGTGAATAAATTTATCCAACCACTAGGATTACCTGAAATAAATAAAAGATTATCAGTATTAAATAGTCTATTTAATTTTTAAAAAATAAATATTTACAATGGAAAATAGAAAATATAGAATAATAGAAAAACAATATGATGGGGATCTCAATGAATTCATACCCCAATACAAAACAGGTCAGATGAATGGTGATAAATCATTTTGGATTAATTTCAGTAAATGGGGTAATGATAGTGCATTAATTTGTCGGACTTTTAAAGAAGCACAATCTTTAGTAGATGAAGATAAGATTCTTTATAAAAGATATGAAAAAACTAAATATATTTTACAAAAAGAAATAATTCATAATTTATAATGTTAACACCATTTTTTAAAACAAACGTAGAAGTAGTAAATATGAAAAATCATACACCAACACCGTATGATTTTTATATTGGTAGACCTTCTGTTGTTGGGAATCCTTATTCACATTCATCTGATTCAAAACTTGCTAAATTTATTGTACCAACAAGGGATGAAGCAATTGAATCTTATGAAAAATATATGATGGATAAAATAGAATCTAATGATGAAGAATTCATGGGTGCTGTTGATGAAATGTTCGAAATTTATAAAGATTTCGGGAAACTCAATTTATGTTGTTGGTGCAAACCTAAAAAATGTCATGGGGATTATATTAAAAAATACTTAGATAAAAGAATACAAGAAATAAAAAAGGGAAGTAATTAACTTCCCTTTTTGTTTTTATCTTAATGAATCAAGTTCTTTTTCTATTTCTTCTTTCCTAGCTTTAAGTTCTACTAATTTTTCCTTTTCTTTTGCAACCACAGGTGCGGGTGCTCTATCAACAAAATTAGGATTACTTAATTTCTTTTCTGTTCCTGTTAAAGCTCCAGCTACACCTTTAAGTTCAGCTTGAAGTCTTTCAATTTCTTGTTGATTATCTCCACCACCTACTGTTTCTTTAGGTGCATCAAAGGTAGGTAAATCAAAATTAACAAGTCTATCTAAAGATTCTTCTTTTCCAAGTAATTCCATAAGTCCAAATAATGATGAACCGTTTGCTTTACCTGAAAGAACAAGTCTAAGTGGAACTGCAACATCACCGAATTTAAGTCCTTTATCTCTTACAAATGTTTCAAATGAATCTTGAATTTCTTTTTCATTCCAATTACTAACTGTTTCCAATTCTGATTTTAATCCATTTAACAAATCAGCAGATTCGGGTTTCCATTTCTTTAAACCTTTGGGTTCAAAATCGGTTGGTTTTTCAAATAAGAAATTTGATTGGGTAAAAATATCTTTAATAAAATTAACTTTATTTTTATTAATTTCAATTATTTTTGTAGCCATATCATCAGTCATTTCAATACCTCTTTCATCCAATTCAATTTTAAATTCACTCAACAATTCACTAACTGGTTGATTTCTAAGGTGTTGTCCATTGAACCAAGCTGCTTTTTCGGGATTAAATTTAGCTCCTGATTTATTAACTCTACTTAAATCAAAGTCATTTATTAAATCTTCCATAGTATAGATTTCTTTTTCTGTACCAGGATTCCAACCAAGGAAAGCAAGAATATTAATAACACCTTCGGGAGTATAACCCATTGATTTATAACCTGTGGATTTTGTACCACTTTTAGGGTCAGTCCATTCTAAAGGATATACAGGGAAACCATATTTATCACCATCTCTTTTACTTAATTTTCCACTTGGTCCAAGAATCAATGGTAAGTGAGCGAATAGTGGTTTATTCCAACCAAAACTATCATATAAGAAAATATGTAACGGTGTAGAAGGAATCCATTCTTCACCACGAATAACGTGTGAAATTTCCATTAAATGATCATCAACTACATTGGCTAAATGATAAGTAGGAAGATTGTCTTTTCTTTTCCAAATAACTTTATCATCAAGTGTACCTGTATTGATTGTGATCTTACCACGAATTATATCATCAAATGAAATATCAATTGGTGTGTCGGGGTATTTAATACGAATTACATAATCATCAGATTCATTAAGAAGTCTTTCAGTTTCTTCGGGAGATATTGTTAATGAATTTTTTAAATCCATTCTTGTGTGTGAATCATATGAAAAATTAGGAATTGCTTCTCTTGCTACATTAAGTTCTTCTGATGAATCAAATGCATAATATGCTAATCCTTTGTCAACCAATTCGTCAGCATATGCTTTATAAATTTCCCTTCTTTCTGATTGTCTGTAAGGACCAAATGAACCCCCAATATCAGGACCTTCATCAAACTCAATACCTAACCACTCAAATGCATCTTTGATGTATTGTTCTGCACCTGGTACAAAACGGGTTGAATCGGTATCTTCAATACGAAGAATCATTGTACCGTTGTTCTTCTTAGCAAAAAGATAATTATATAAAGCAGTTCTCACACCTCCCACATGTAATCCTCCTGTGGGGCTCGGCGCGAACCGTACTCTCACATTATCAGTAGTTTGCGACCCCTCATTTAAAGTTTTACTTGAAGTGAATTTTGAATAATTTTTTAATGTTTTCATATATTGTTCTTTGATTATTTTTAATAATATACAAATATATATAAATATATTGAATTATAAAATTAATTCACAACTATATTATAATTTTTCTTTAATTTACCTAATGATGCATAATGTTTAATAAACGGGAAATAATTATCTTTGAATCTAAAGTAATATCCACCTACACTATTAAAACTTTTTGTTCCTTTACAACATTTTGATATATGACTTCTTTGTAAACCTGTTTTTTCAGATGCTTCATGTAATGATAAATGTTCATTAACTTTTTTGTCTGTTTCGATACTATATTGGTATATAACTTTTCTTAGTGGATGATTCATTTTCATTTTTTGAACACTTTCTTTAGAATGATTAGCACCCTTCCAATAATTTTCTCTTTCAATATAAGGGAAATAATTATCTTTATATCTAAAATAATATATTCCTGTACTTTTTCTTTTTCCTCTACAACAACATGATATATGACTTAGATCTGTTTGTTTTTTTGCTTCAGATATTGATTCGTATTCTTTAACAAAAACATTATCTAATGTATATTGACAAACTGGTTTTTTCTTTTTATTATATGTTTCTTGTAAATTATTTATATGTCTTTCTTTTAATTTATCGCCTTTCTTAATCGGGGAACTACCACCTTCTGTTTCATTTTTTAATTTAAACCCCCATATTTTAAATTGTGATATCCAATAAATTTCTAAATCATCAATATTATTTTCATCACCAATATCAAGAGTTTCTATTATTGGTTTTAAATTATTGTTTTTTAAATATTTTAGCCATTTTGATTTTGCAGTCCATGTATTTTTTAAATTAGATGGTGTCATATGGCTACTTAATCTATTTTTAATGTTTTTAGTTTTACCAATATATTTTATTTCGTTTGATATTGGATCTGATAAAGTGTAAATATAATATTGCATAAAAAAGGTTATTTTTATTTATATATAAAAATAACCAGCCCATAAAGAAAGGGTGCAAACCTCACACCCTTTTTATATCATTATACATTTCTATTCTTATATCAAGATGATGTTTAGTTTTCCAAGGTAAATCATCATACCCTTTAACCTTTTTATAATCCCTATTCCCATTTTCAAAACAATTTGGGAGGACTAACCTTATATTATCCTTTAGAACGTTGTTTACACCATCCCAGATACCTTCTGTACTAAATGCTGTGTCAATCATCAACTGAACCTTATCTTCCATTATATCGTCTTAAAAATGTTAAATTTTGTGATTAGTTTCTCCGACAATTCGGGTTCTTCATCGTTTTCTTCTGTTGGTTCTTCATCATTTATTGCCTTGTCGATATTTTCTAATGCGTTTTTAATATTTTTAATTTTCTTTTCGTCCAATTTCTTAGATATTTTACTATTTGTTTTATAATTAGATTCTTCTTTTTCCAATTTGACAACCCTACTTCTCATATCATCGTTCAAACTATCTAAATCTAATCTACCATTTTTATAAGCCATGTATAATATTTTAGCCTTTCCATCCAACCTTTGGTGGATTTCAGCCAACTTTTTTATATTTTCTTTTCTTTTAGACATTACAAAGATACTATTTTTTATTATATATTAAACATTTTTTATATTTAATCTTCATCATATGGATATCTTTCTCTTAAATCATCTTCATTTTCTATTTCTGAAGCATCTTCTGCAAATTTATCTTCATCAAAATAATATTTTAATTGATCAAAAATATCATTATTTATTCCATTACTTAATCCATATAATTCATCAAAAATTTCTTCGGGTGAATAATTTGCATATCTTTCTTCTGCATATTCTCTTGATATTTCTCCTTTTATATTTAATTCTTCTACTAAATTAAGAAGTTCACTTAAATCCATTTCATCTATATTTTCAGGGATATCATTTTCATCTGCATTACTTTTAATATATTTAATTAAATCTTTTTCGCTCCCTTCCCATATGTATTCAAAATCTTCGGAATAATAATTTACTTCCCCATCTATAAATGATTGGACATATCTATTATCAATATAATCCCAAAACATATTAGGGTATATTTCAACAGCATAATATTTAATGTCGTTTAAAATATCTTCTTTATGCATTTCTCTTAATTCTTCAATTGATCTATTATTTATTGTATAATAATCTGTTCCTTCTGTTCCTTCTAATTTATAAATTTTACCATCACTTGGTAATTCATCTATCTGATTAGATATAATTTCATAACCAATTGAATAAAATTTCATTGTATCTAAATAAGGAAATATTGGTGAACCATTATATGAATCTGTTGGACCTTCATTAATATCTTTGATTATTAATGGAACATGTTCAGTTTTATCGTTTACAGTATCAACTACA
>Ga0307928_10000459_pt1 | contig 30637 bp, 47 predicted proteins | sample AceLakmetagen232_FD_201815 | JGI IMG/M metagenome (GOLD analysis project Ga0307928, IMG submission 201815) | Saline water microbial communities from Ace Lake, Antarctica - #232 | ecosystem: Environmental > Aquatic > Non-marine Saline and Alkaline > Saline | place: Antarctica: Ace Lake... | reverse complement strand
ATGGGAGAACAAATGGAGGATAGTAATGGAAAATGAACAACTCAGAAAGGAATATTGGCAAGAGAAATTAATCCGTAGTGTCCTCTGCCGAGGAGAGGTAGAATGAAGAAAAGGATAATATCGTACAATGAGGCTAATGAGATGGTGAAGGAAATCAAGAGTTGGGCTATGGTAGATGATGAGGTAGCTCATGGTCGGGAGGATAAGCTCCGAGACCGGATACTCTATACGATTGCTAATTATCCGCCATTTAGGTCTCATAATCCTGCCTTAGATATGCAACGTTTAGCCAGGATTGCATTGAAGACTAATAAAATCGAGTTTGGTAGATGGTGTGGCTGATAAAATAGGAATAAAGGAGAGGTGGAATGAAGAACGGTTGGCATAGTGAGAAGACTCTTGGTAACCAGAACATCCCGGACGGAGTTGACATTCTGGGATCGCTGGTAAGTGCGAGCGGGGAATCATCTACAGCTTATTATTGGCTTAACTCTCAGGTCTGGAAGGTGGGGGATTGGGTTGATGATAAGCCTTGCCTGGCTGAGAAAGGTGAATTGCTGAAGCTGGGAATAGGAGAAGAATGATGGGAAATTATGAATGGCAAAAAACAGGCAGGAAGACGAAGTTGGGAGAGGAGATTTACCAAAGTGTGGTAACCGGGAAATTGGCTAAAGAGGTAGATTACAGGAATTTAATACCTCTGGAAGACGGAGATGAGGAATGACCAACAGGGATGAAATTATGATGGAGGCAAAGTAAATGAAAAGAGACATTCTTCACCCTGAGTGTCTGAGGAAATTTAATGCTTCAATCGCAAACTTGATATTTGCTCTGCAAACTGGGCAGACTTTACCAGAGGAGATTAATACAGAGAAGGTTATTTTGAAGGTTGGAAGAGCTTTGAGGTTTTTCAGCTGTGACCTTTGTAATGTAGAAATAAAACTTGGGGAGAGATGTGTAGCCCGGAGTATTATAGCTAAAGGACAAAGTTATTATTCTTGGGAGGATGAATATATTAAAGAAAGGGATGGTGATGAGGAATGACCAAGAAGAAGCTACTTGAGCATTGTAGGGAGTATGCCTCGAAGACCCGCTCGCTGGTCGGACTATCTCAGCAGAGTGGTGAAGAAAGCTACAATGTTGGTTTCAAGAATGGCTTCGCTGCTGGCTTCGACAGATGCTTACATCTGCTGAATCCTAAATGGGATAAGGAGATAGCTGAGGCATATCTGGAAGGCGTTTACAGTTGCCAGCCGAAACAAAAACAGGAGAGGGAGAATGATAAGATCATCAGGCGTAAACCTAGACCAAAGAATAGAGAGCAAAAGAAAACTGATTGAGATATTCGCCAGTAATTTTGAAAGGAATGACGTGTTATTGTCCAGAGAGGATTTGATTCAAGAAGGTTACTGTTGTCTTCTACAAGCAGCCAAGAAGGCTGGAGCTAGGAAATGTAGAAATGGAGATTTCGACAAGATGTTCTCCACTATTCTGGTTAACCGCTTCAGAAGATTGTCCAGGAATAGCCGCCGCCGCTATATCGCTACTACGGAAATTCCGGAAGGCGGCTTAAACGGTAACAACTGGTCTATACTGGATGGGTTGGGATTTAAAGCTCACATCAAAAAAATCTGTGATAGTCTATTGGACGACGAGAGGGAACTCTTCCAGCTTCTTTCCTCTCCAGATAGGAGCTTCAGTGCTGAAATGGCCACCATACCAACCACTACCAGGCCAGCAACCGCTTTCTACGGAGCGGCGAGCCAGCGTTTGGGTAAATCCTACTATCAGGTTAGGAAGATGATGGGTAAAGTGAGAAGGGTTTGTAAGAAGGAATTCAACGAAGGAGAAATAGATGCCTAAAAAAGAAGTAGAAAAGAAAGACGAGGATTGCTTTGGATTCGTGAGGTTCAATAAGGAAACCGGGAAATACGAACAAGGTTATGATCCTGACTATGAGGAGTGCCAGGATTGCGGAGATGTTGAGGAATGTAAGGTAGCAACAGCAAAAAATCTGGCCAAGCTGAAGGGAGAAATTGAGATCAAGAAGAAGGTTGAACCAGAGAAGAAGATTCCAGCCAAGAAAGAAGCCAAGAAGAAGGTTGAACCGAAGACTCCCTACGAAGCCAGATCCATTCCTGTCGAAAACATAGCCTTCCAGGATGGAGCCAGGAAAGCTATTTCAGAGGAGAAGCTGGAGGAGCTGAAGGATTCCATCAAGGAACAGGGGCTATTGACTCCAATACTGGTTGAGCCCGATCCTAAGGAGGAAAGCAAATTCAAAGGGATTCTTGGTTCCAGAAGATTTAAGGCCTGCCAGGAGCTTGGTTTCAGTGAGATCCTCTGTATGGTCAGGACAGAGAGAGCTTTGGATGATCAAGAAACTTTAGAGGAGCAACTCGTAGAGAATATCCAGCGTGATGATCTACAACCGCTGGAGGTCCAGAAAGCTTACCAGTTTTTGATGAAGAAGCACCACTATTCACTGGAGAAATTATCCAAGAAAGTGGGAGTTTCCAGGCGGGAGGTTTCCAGGGTTTTATTGCTGAAAGACTTATCTGACAAGGCTCGCCAGACTATGGGCAAGTTGCCCATTTCTAAAATGGCTACTGGGGAGATAGCAAAAAGACCTCCAGAAGAACAAGAAAAAGTTATTGAGGAGATTAAGAAAGGGAAGACGGCTAAGAAATTAGAAGAAGAAAGGATTGGCAAGAAGAAAAGTGGTCGGCCCAAAGGAACCCCGAAGCAAACCTGGACTTTCAGCGGCGATGGCTTCAGGGTAACTGTGAGATTCAAGGTTGGAGCCGTTGAAGATAATAGAGTCTGGGGTGCTCTGGAGCAGGCCTTGCAGAGCGTGAACTGATTTGAACTATTCATTCCCTCAGCTTCACTTTCATACAGAGTACAGCCTTCTGGATTCCACGGTCAGGCTGAAAGACCTCTTCGACTTTGCTCAGGAGCGAGGTATAGCTTCTTTAGCTATTACCGACCACGGCAATATAGATGGAGCTGTTAAATTCGCCAGAGGCTGTGAGAAGCTGGGGATCAAAGGCGTTATCGGCTGTGAAGCCTATCTCTGCCATAGTTTGGAAAGAGTGAAGAGCAAGGAAGAAAAGAGAACTCACGTCAGCCTCTGGGTCAAGAATGAGCAAGGATTTAGAAATCTCACCTATCTGTTGTCCAGAGCTAATCTCGATTATTTCTACTGGAGGCCGAACATACCGCTTGAGCTATTCTATCAGCATTTAGACGGTTTGATAGTTGGCAGTGCTTGCTCCAGTTCATTTCTCACCTGGCCAGACGGTATTCAAATAGCCGAAAAGATCAGAGATATAACCGATTTCTATATTGAGGTTATGCCTTTCAAGGAGGAGAAATATAAAGCCTATTATTCCAGGGCGGTTCTTATAGTTAGGAAGCTGGGTTTGCCTCTCCTCGCTACCAACGATGTCCACTATCTCTTCTCTGATGGCTCGAAGGCGCATCAAGTGCTCATCAACATCGGAAGCAAGAAGAGAATTAGCGACTATGATCACTGCTTCTACGATGTTACGAGTTTATGGTATAAATCTACTGAGGAGATGTTCGATAGTTTTGTTCAGCAAGGTGTTCTATCTGGAGCTGAAATCGAGCAGGCTATGATCAACCCCGGAGAGATAATAGACAAATGCGAGTTCCGCTTGGAGCAGAGGCAGCCGAATCTTCCCAGAGTTCCGGAGATAGGAAACAAACATCCAGCCAGGGTGCTGAGAACGCTATGCTGGCAAGGACTGGCAAGAAGGGGATTGGAAGGAAAAGAATACAGAGAAAGATTGAGCAAGGAGTTGAAGCAGATTATCAGCTCTGGTTTTATGGATTATTTTCTCATCGTCAGAGACTTGATGGTTTGGGCTAAGAAGAAAAAAGGAATCTTGACCACTCCCTGCAGAGGCTCCAGCGGCGGCTCCCTCTCAGCTTATTGCCTTGGTATTACTGAGATAGACCCGCTTCTCTATGGGTTAGCTTTTGAGCGTTTCATAGCTCCTGGACGCATAGACTTCCCAGACATTGACCTGGACTTCGAGGATGACAAAAGGAGTTTGATTAAGGAATATCTTCAGCAGACTTACGAGGTTAATTGTGTGGCCGGCGTAGCTACTTTCGGCAAGATGCGAGCCAAGCAAGCTCTCAGAGACGTTGCCAGATATTACGATGTCCCTCTGGTAAAGGTCAACCGAGCCACCAAGCTAATCAATTCCAGCAAGGTTGAGTTTGAGAATGATTTGGCCACTTCCCTCAGTAACTCAAAAGAATTGCAAAAATTTGAGGCGCTCTATCCGGAAGCGGTTAAATATGCTTGTGAGCTGGAAGGAACTATCAGGCAAAAAGGAGTCCACGCCGCCGGTATGGTGCTCTCCAGTAATGATCTTCTGGAAAGTGGCAGGTGTGTTCTGCTCAGGACTCCAGAAGGAGTGGTTGTCAACTGGGATAAAGAGGACCTGGAATATATGGGCTTCATAAAATTTGACATCTTGGGATTGAGCACTCTCAGCATTTTAGAAGAAATAAAAAAAGAGTTGAAGTCTGATTTCAGCTTCTTTGGTTTGTCTCTTGACGATAAAGAAGTTTACCAGATGATAGCTTCTGGTGATACTCTTGGGGTTTTCCAGTTTGGCTCGGCTGGCATCCAAGCAGCCATTGAAGATATCGGTATTGAGTGCTTTGAGGACCTGGTAGCTGTCAACGCTCTCTACCGCCCCGGAACTGTGAGAACTGGAATCTTGAAGGATTATGCTCTCAGGAAGAAAAAGAAACAGAGGATTGAGAGGATACACCCCATATACGACGATATAACCAAGTATACCTACGGACTGATCGTCTATCAGGAGCAGGTGATGTATCTACTTTCCAGGATGGCCCTTATGCCCTGGGAGACGGTTGATAAAGTTAGGAAGGTGATCGGTAAAAGCAAAGGGGTCGGTGAATTCTCCAAGTTTGAAGAGATGTTCGTGGGAGGTTGCGAGAAGCAAGGGACTTTGAAAGCCGCTGAAGCCAGGAAGATGTATAGGCGTCTTCGAGAGTTTGGCAGCTATTCGTTCAACAGATCCCACGCTGTGGGCTATTCTATGCTGGCTTACTATACTGCCTGGGCCAAGAAGCACTACCCGTTACTCTTCTATAAAGCTTGTTTGAACCACAGCTCTGATGAGAAGATAGTTGAATACGTTGATGAATGTAGAAGACGAAAGATTGAAGTGGTTAATCCGGATATAAACAAATCAGAAGAGAGTTGGTCAATTCAGGATGGTATGATAGTTTGTGGGCTGCGTTTCGTCAAAGGGATTGGCGAGTCGGTGGCTCAGAGGATAGTGGAAATGAGAGGCGATGGCTATTTTAGTTTCTCGGATTTCTCCCGCAGACTGAAGCCAAGGAAGCTGGTAATGGAAATTCTAACCAAAGTAGGCGCTTTCAATTTGCTTCCAGGTGGGAGGAATTTACCTCAAAAGGAACCAGATTTATTCAGCCGAGGTGAGCAGGTTGAAATGTCTGAAGAAGAGAAGGCTCAAATAGCTGACACTTTTTTGCCTTATAGAAGCTCTTCTGATAGTGTGGATATGCTGGAAATGCTGGAGAGCGGTAAGCTGAATCTGCTGAAAGAGCCTAAGATCGGCAGGGGAGTTTGGGCTCAGTTGCAAGAGGAACTTGAGAGTTGCAGAGCTTGTAGCCTGAGAAGCGAAGCCAGCCAACCCGTTAGGATGGAGGTTGGCTCTTTGAATCTGATGATAGTTGGAGAAGCTCCTGGTAGAACCGAGGATAAGAAGGGGGACCCGTTCATTGGCAAAGCTGGTAAGAAGCTCTTCGAGTATTTCGGGAATGTAGGAATGGAAAGGGAATTCTTCTACATCGGGAATAGTTGTAGGTGCTGGCCTTCTAAATCTGGGAAGCCGAGTCCAGCTCAGATAGATGTTTGCAAGAGACATTTAGAGAAGGAGATAGGGCTTATCCAGCCTTGCGTAATCTTCGTGGCTGGTAATGCCGCTCGATACCTCTTCACCGGTCAGAAGAGCGGTATATTGGCTGTAAATGCTAAGGTAGAGTGGGACTACATCCATAAGGCTTTTCTGGTTTTCAGCGTTCATCCAAGTATGCTATTGCGTCAACCGGGGAATGAGGCTTTACTTCAGGAGTCGGTTAATAAGCTCAAAGAAGTAATCCTAAAGCTGGCCGCACCGGATTAACTCTATTTGGTGTTATTATAAGCAGAAGGAGATTGAAAAGTAATGCCCCGCTGATGGCTCTTCGGAGACCATACATTAGAGGAAAGGCAAATCCATAGAGGGTTCACAATAACAGATTTAGGTAGTCGGAACCCTAACCGATGAATGCCTCTGAAAGCCTAGTGGAGTGAAAGTCTCTGCCAGCGGGGCATAAAGGAGAGGAAGAGGGTAAAATGAAAAATAAGAAAAATGTAGACAAGGAGTTCGTTATATCAATCATAATTGGAATTATATGCGCAGGCTTAATAGCTACCGCTCTTTTCTGGAGAGCAGGGTTTTCTGTAGGAATTCTGGTAGTGGTTTTCTTGGCTGGCTTTCTTGTGTTTGGGATTGTTCAGGCACTTATCTATAGTATATTGCGCCCGCCTGATAACTGGATGTAGGAAGGGAAAATGCTACGAGAGCAAATGGAATGGGCTGAAACTCTTTGGTGTGATGGTTATGGCTCTAAAAGAGAATGTCGAAGGTTGATACGTGATAATGAGGATAAGGTTAATGAAAGGGCTTATAAGATTGTGGAGATTGTAGATAGGGGTTTTTGTGTTCTGGTTTATGAATAGAAAACTAAATAAACTTGAGGAGTAATTATGAACTCAGTATTCGTCAGTATAAATCTTGGAAAGGATAAGCAATTTAAGGGTGATCTGGTCAGTGAAATGCTCATTGACGAGGCGGAAATCAACCGAGAGCTATCCGAAGCTCCAGCGGTATACACTTGGTGGGCCAGTATGGAGGTGTTTGCTAAAGACGCTATGCTGGCTTACGAAGGAGTAGCTTCTGAAAAGCTCCGCCGGCCGCCTAAAGAAGATAAGATACCCAGCGAAACGAAGATACAATCGCTTCTTTTGCTTGATGATGACTATATAGGGCTGAAGAAGCAACACGGTTTGATGAGAGTGGCTAAAGAAGCCTCAGCGGCTCGCAAGGAAATGCTCATCAGCTTGGCGGCAAATCTCAGAGAGCAGCGAGACAGTAGCCTCAAGGTGATGAAGAATAAAGTTGAAGATGTATTAAATGAAAGTAGAAAAAAAAGGAGGGAAGTATGAGTGGTGTTGATTTAGAACGAATACAAAGAATCAAAGAGCAAAAAGAGAAGGAGCACGAGGAGCGCCAGGGACGAACTGACCTCTTCAAAGCGGAACTGGGAGACAACCAAATAAGAGTCGGCCCTCCAGCCTCTGATGAGATTAGCTTCTATGAGGAAGTTCATCTCCACTATGTTCAAGACCCAGATACGGGGAAGGGGAACCCCCGCCGCTGTTTGAAAGACGAGCAAAACAAGTCTGACGAGGACTGCCCAGCTTGCCAAGCTGTTGCAGAACTCTTTGCTGGGAAGACCAAAGAGTCCACTAGAGAAGCTAAGGAGCTGAAGGAAAAGGAAAGATACCTGATGAACGTGCTGGACAGGAGAGACGGAATATGGAAACTCTATATTGCTCCTTATACCGTCTGGATTGGGCTGATGGGGCTTTTCGGGAAGAAGGGTTGGGAAGATATTACCCATTCAGAAACTGGTAAGGATGTAGTTGTGGTGAAGAGGAAGACCGGGAAGTTGCCCAGAGATGTGGAATACAGCGTCGTCCCGCTTCCAGGCGATACGCCTCTGGAAGAAGGCTGGGAAGAGAAGATGGTTGATCTCGGAAATGTATTCAAGAGGTTGAGCTATGATCAGATGGTAGCAGTCTTAGCTGGTGAGGAAATAGAAGAAGAGGAAATCGAGGATGATGGGAATGGAATCGCTGTTAATGAAGAAGAAACAAAGAAAGAAGTTGAGGAAGAGGAGCCGCCTAATTGCTTTGGCGATTACGACCCTAAGGATAAATTCTGTGCCAAATGTGAATGGATGGATAGATGTAAAGCTAAGAAGGAACCGGAAAAAGAAGAGAAGGTTGAGAAGCCTTCCAGTGCCCAGAAGATGGTTGACAGGATAAAGAGGCGAGCCAAGAAATGAAGCGGAAATCAAGGCAACCGGTTAGCCCTGCTTTACTTAAGAAGATAGCTCAGAATATCGAGAAGGGGCTCGGTGAAGGCGCTCTCAGGAAAATCAAGGAAACTGAATACCTCTCTACTGGAATTAAAAGCATTGATTGGGCCCTGGGAGGAGGCGTTCCGATCGGGAAAATGACTGAGGTATTCGGTAAATTCAGCACCGGCAAGACCCTTCTGGGAGAGCACCTGGTGGCTGAGACTCAGAGAATCGGCGGAATCGGTATCTTTGTGGATGGTGAACATAGATTCTCGGTTGATATGGCCAGAGCTGTGAAGATCGACACTGAAGCTCTTTTCTATCTCTGCCCGAACTGTCTGGAAGAATCCTACGATTATATGGTTTCTACCGCTACATCTGCCAGGGAACAGTTTCCAGGACCGGTTGCCTTGGTCTGGGATTGTCTGGGAGGGACTCAGGCTAGGGAAGAGATGGAAGGGGAGGTAACGCTTCAGCGCCGGAGAGGTTTGAGAGCACAGATTAACAGTATCGGCTTAGCTAAGATCATACCGCTGATGGATAATCTGGGGATAGCTTTCTTTGTCACGAATCAACTGAGAGATAAACCTAATGTGATGTATGGGAGAACTTGGTATTCTCAGGGTGGCAATGCACCTGAATTTTACTCTACGATTCAGGTATTGATGAAGAAAAGAAAAGAGATTCGGATAGACGCTGAGGGGAAAAGGTTGAATGATCCTAAGAAAAAAGGGAAGGTGATTGGCCAGGCAGGAAATTTAATAGTGGTTAAGAACTCAGTGGCTCCTCCATTTAGAGAGGTGGATTTCGAGACATTTTTTGACAGAGGCATACCAGCTCTCAGTGGTTGGTTGGATTGTCTGGTGGAGCAAGGAGAGATAATAAAGGAAGGTGGCTGGTATCACTTCCAGGATTCAAAAGAGAAATTTTACGCTAAGGATTTTGAGGAAATATGGGAGAAGGGAGGCTTGAAAGATGGGGATAATGCCACTGAGTGAGATTATTTTGAAGAAGGTTAAGCTTGAACTGACTGGCGCCATTGATCCTATAATGATTCAGGACTTGAAGATTTCCCATACAGCGGATATAGTCTCTGACCAGATTATTCAGAAGATACACTACTCCTTGGCTGGCCAAGAGGGGCGAGAGATAAAATTCCCGAAGGATTGGTGGAAGCGTTTAAGGAAAGATGGTTCCCTAAGTGGCTCAGGAGAAGGCATCCAGTGGTATATAGGTTTTATCAAGGAATTACCCTCTATCCGGATTATGTATTGCCGGAAATGGAGAATATCTGTTATGTGACTGAGTTTCAAGGGACAGAAGAAGAAAGGGAGAAAAGATGATGAATGAAAATATGATAGATAAGATGGTGCAAGAGTCTTATTTGAAGGAGCGAAAACGGAGATTGGTGAGGTTGGTTATTGATAGTTTGCATGTTCAAGAGGAAACCATACGTAGCTTTATGGGGCCGCTTCTGAAGGGGCCATTTGGCCGTAGGGCAAATGAAGCATTAGAGAAGATCGCAAATGATGCCAGAACTTTAGCTAGCCAGTTGTCTGATTATTTGGGATGGTACGAAACACGTCCAGAGAGGATGCCAGCTTATGTCCAGACAAACTTTGAGGATCATATAAAGTTTCTGCAAGAAGAGTTTTCTAAGGCGAGCAAGAAGATTGTGGATGGTGAGGATAAATGACTCGCACTAAAACTGAAATAGGTCGTAGCTCTAAGAGAAAGGGTAACGCTTATCAGCTTAAAATAGCTAAATTGTTCACTGCCTGGTGGGGTTATCCCGTTTATAGTACTCCTGCTTCTGGTGGAACTCACTGGGAAGGTGACCTTATTTGCCAGGAGCAGGATTTGCCTTTCTCAGTTGAATGTAAGAAGCAAGAAAGCTGGTCGTTTGATGGGTTATTTCGGGAACTTTCTCCTCTATGGGGTTTTTGGTCGCAATGTAAAAGAGATGCCCAGGAAAGCGGCAAAGCTGGCCTTTTAGTATTCTCTAAGAACCGTCGGCCAGATTATTTTATGATTAAGAATGGGGCTCTAATGAGGTTAGAGGAATGGTGTGGTTTTTTTGGAGGAAGTCCTATATTAGAAGTTCATAAAAGCACTGGGAGTATAAATATTGGTCTCCTCAGTGAGTTTTTAGACTGGCTTGACCCAGAAGGAGTGAAGGCTTGTTTTAAGGAGAAGAAAAATGGGAACTAATTTTTATCTATTAAATGCTGAGCACGTAGGGAAGCGCTCAGCTGCTGGGCCTTACTGTTGGGATTGTGGAATTTCTCTTTGTAAAGATGGAGAAAGTAGCGTTCATCTTTCAAAGGAATGGTATGAGAAATGTCCCATCTGTGGCGATAGGCCGATTGACGAGCCTTTAGAGGTTTCAGTTGCTGGCCGGGAACTTGGATTTAATAAGAGCAAGCCAGCTAAAAAGACTGGCGTCTGTTCCTGCTCTTCTTTCACTTGGGCAATATGGCCAGGAGATGATGAAGATTTTAGTAGGAGAAGAAAAATTAAAGATGAGTATGGACGAAAGTATACCAAGAAGGAGTTTGATAAGATGTTGGAGGAATGTCCGATAATATTTGAGAGTATGATAGGTCAAGAATTTAGTTGAAAAAAAGAAAGAGGGAGATTGAAATGAAAAGACGTAGATGGTGGTGGGCAGTTTCCATTGTAGTTTGCCTGATTTTTGTTTTTGGAGCAATTTTTGTTTCCTCAGATATTATTTTTATTGATAAAGCAAAGGGGGATTGGAATATTTCTCATTTTATGAGAAGTAAGCAGGAAATAATAGAGGAAATTGAACATAAGAAAATTCCAGGTTATGCTAGAGGGGGTATGGAGCAGATTGAGTATCGGTCTAATCGAGCTATATTTGAACTTCTGGTGGATATTCGGGATATAGATGCCTACGAATTGAATTTTGATATGAGATCGAAAGAGGAGATGCTTCATGATATTGAAACAAGGGGTTTTTGGCTTTATGCTGTAGGTTGTAGGGGGCAAATTGAGGTTCGTTCTCTTCAGGCCACTGCTGAAGTTCTGGCTGACATTAGAGACATTAAATTGGAAAAACTTAAAGAGGAGGCATTGAAATGAGATTCATAGCTACAGCGGATTTACACGCCAGCAATCATCCGCTCTTCTCTTTTGTTACTAAGAAGGGACTGAATAGCAGGCTTGAAGATGTTTTGAAAGTGCTCAATCAGATGAGAGTCTACGCTGAAAAGAATGGCATAAAGAATTTTCTCTTTTTAGGGGACCTCTTCCATTCCAGAACCCGCCTCAGCGTTGATGTGCTTCACCTGGTATGGGATATGTTTCTGAGTTTCAAGCTGGCCGGCATAGATGTTTATCTGCTTTCCGGGAATCACGATTTATTCCAGAGAAGCTCTACTTTCTATTCAGTAGAATCCTTCACGACTGTCTGTGAAGTCATCAGGGAGCCGAGAATGTTTGAGATAGACAGTGAGAAGATATATGCTCTTCCGTTTATAGATGACTTGAGTGAAAGAAGAAAGGCGTTGAAGGAATTGATCAAGGATAAAAGCAAAGGTGGCCTTCTTATCTCTCATACGCCAGTCATCGGAGCCAAAGCTAACGATAATCCTATAAGCGTTATTCAGGCTATGGGTTTGAAGGAGTTGTACCCAGAATTATTCAGCCTAATCCTATTGGGAGATTTTCACCAGCATCAATGGCTGGCCGATAATGTTATGTATGTAGGAAGTCCGCTTCAAATAGATAGAGGAGAGATGAACCAGGAGAAAGGCTTCTGGGATATAACACTGGAAGGGAAGAAATTCAAGACAAAGTTGATCCCCGCCAACGCTCCGAAGTTTGTAACTCTTGATGAAGAAAGTGAAGAAGAGGTTGATGTGAAAGGGAATTACGTGAAGGTGGTTATCCCAACGGGTATGGGGGCCTCAGATGTAGCCGACATACGAAAGGCGTTGGAAGAGCAAGGAGCCAGAGCCGTGAAAGTTGAGCAGGCTCCGAAGGTAGAGGAAGTGAAAAATAGAATGGGGTTGAAACTGGATATGACTTTTCAGCAGATGGCGACTAAATATGTCAAAGGTAGTGAGAGCGGATTAGACGAAAAAAGACTTATTAAGATAGGAGAGGAATTGATGGAAGAGTCTGATGTCTGATACTTATTTTATTTCTATAGGTGAAGAGATAGGCCGCCTGGTCACAGAGAAGAATATAAAGTATGGTGATTCCTTCCAGCTCGCAGGTGAGATATTAAAAGTTCTCTACCCTAATGGAGTAAACCCAGAACAATATGGAGATATGCTGGGAGTTGTTAGAGTGATTGATAAACTCTTTAGAATTGCTACTGACGATAAGTCTGAGGAGCCCTGGAAGGACATCGCAGGCTATGGTGTTTTGGGGGTGGCGAGGAAGAGGAAAAAGGGAGCTTGAGATGCAACTAAAGGGTTTGAATATCTATAATTATCCTAATTGGAGAGGGAAGGGCAAGACCCGTCAGCTCGCTGTAATGCGGGCAGTTGTAGCTCTTGGGGAGATGATAAAAGATAAGGAGCCTAAATAATGCCAGAACTATCTGATCGGGAAAAGACTATACTATCCGAGGCCAGCGAGAAAATTATTGACGGTGCCGCAAATAAGGTACTGGAATACCTCTATGAGCTTGGCCTGACCCATATGCAAATTATGTTCGTGATGGAAACGATGAAAATGTATGTGCTCTTCAACGTGATGGACGAAGATAGCAAAGAAGATGAGGAGGAGGGGTGATGTTCCAGATAAAAGAATTAACCATTCGGAACTTTATGCGTTGCCGGAAAGCAAAGTTTGATTTTAGTCGACATAACTTTGCTTTGATTCTCGGCCCCAATGGAGCCGGCAAAACTACTATCTTCTCAGCCCTCTGCTGGTGTCTCTTCGGGAAGACTCCCAGAGGTCTGGAACACGATGATGTGGTCAACTGGGATGTGGATGAGAATTGCCAGGTGATTGTAGAACTTGATGACAACGGAACTCCAGCTTCAGTTGCTCGTGCCAGGAAAATGAAGAGTGGCAAGCCCAACGACTTGATTTTCTACATCGGTAAAGAAGATAAGACCCACTCCTCTATGACTGAGACGCAGAAGCTAATCAATGACTTTGTAGGAATGGACTACTTGACCTTCACCAACAGCGTTATTTTCCCCCAAGGGATAGTTGAACATTTTGCCGCCCTCACGGATGCGGAACAGAAGGCGGTGCTGGAAAGGATACTGGGGTTGGAAAAGCTTAATGAATTCCAGAAGAAAGCTAAGAAGAAAGTTGAGAAGCTTCAACTGGAGGACGATCAGCTGGAGTTGAAGCTCTCTCAGGATAATGGCTTGTTGGAAGCGCATATACGAGAGAAAGCCAGCCTTAAAGAAAGCAAAGAGAAGTGGCAAGGAATTAGGGAGCATAAAGTCAAAGCTAAGAAAGCTGAAATAGCTGGCCTACAAAAAGAGAAGGAGAAATCTGAGACGAACTTGGTCAGGATAAAGCGCCAAATGCACATAACCAAAAAAGGGATGGTTATAGCTGACGAGATAGAAGAAAATATAGAAGAATTGAGAGGAGAGGAAAAGAAAGTAAGGGCTTCCAGAGCTAGAAGAAGCGCCCAGATAGACATTATAGAAAAAGAAATCAAGGGAATCCGAGAAGAAACAGGTATCACCAGCGGACTTGAAGGCAAACCGATTTGCCCCGTCTGTGGTCAGAAGCTAACCAAAGACGGAATAGTGAAGCACGTGAGAAAGCTGGAGAAGAAGCGGGAAGCCAAAGAAGCTGAATTAAAAGGGATGGAAGAGGATTGGGCTGAAGATGAACTATTATTGAAGGAGGTTATCAGCAAACAGCATGAACAACAAGAAATCAAAGCGGAGATTGAGACCAAGAAAAGAGATTATCAGAAGCTGGAAAAGCTGGAATGGCAGGCTCAAGAGACTTCTAAAACGTCGCAACAACGGGAATCAGAACTAAGGAAAGCAATAGAGGAGTTGAAGAAGGAAGCTAATCCTTACGGGGTTTTAGTGGGGAAGGCTGAGAAGAAGCTGGGAAAGCTAAAGGAGAAGCTTTACGAAGGCCTTGAAGACCGAAAGGTTATTGAATATGATTTACAATACTACGACTTCTGGGTTGAGGCTTTCGGCAACAAAGGAATGAAGAGCCTTATCTTGGATTCAGTTGTTCCCAGGCTGAATGAGCGAGCCGCTTACTATTCTTCGGTGATGACCGGCGGGAATATCAAGATCAGGTTTCATACGCAGACGCCTTTGAAAAGCGGAGAGGTGAGGGAGAAGTTCGGCGTGGATGTCTCCAGCGTTGAAGGAGCCAGGATTTACAAGGGTTTGTCCGGAGGAGAAAAGAAAAGAGCAGATATGATCAACCTTATGGCCCTCAGGGATTTAGTCCAGAACCGAGCCACCAAGCAGTTCGGGCTTTTGTTGGCTGATGAGGTCTTCGACAGCTTAGATTCTGAAGGAATTGACAGTGTTATAGGGCTCTTGATGAAGGAAATGAAGGATGGCTGCAAGGTATATGTCATCAGCCATAACGACGATATGAAGGAATATTTCCAGGATGTACTGAATGTTAGCAAGGTTGATGGGGTGAGTCAAATAAATTAAAGGAGCCTTGAATGAGTGTAAATTATGATTCAGTTGTGATGTTTGGAACGACTTCGGAGGATGATTATAAGAAGCTACCTGCGGATATGAGAGAGGTATTGAATGAATGCCAAGAGATTTTTGATGATGAGGAAGGGGATTGGGTAAATGATTTCAAAGGTTGTCAATTGGTAGTAGACAATTTTGATACCGCAGGGGTTTTTATTGCCTTTGGTCGTGAGATAAGTAGCATTGCAGATGAGGATGGACCTGAGGAGATAAAACCGGAAATTTTTGAGAAAACGAAGGCACTGAAAGCGGCGTTTAATAGATATGGAATTGAGCCTAAGCTGTTTCATTATTTATATGTGGGGTGAACAAATTGAATAGAGGTTATTACGGAATAGGTATTTACCACGTTAAGACTGGTTTCAACATAGGAACTTTGTGGAGAAGTGCTTATATCTATGGTGCTGATTTCATTTTCACTATTGGGAAGAGGTATAAGAAACAGGCCAGCGATACGCTCTGCACTTATAGACATGTTCCCCTTTGGCATTTCACTAACTTCAGGGATTTCAAAGACCACATTCCTTATTCAGCTCAAATAATCTGTGTGGAAATTGCTGATGGAACGGAATCTCTGGCCACATTCAAACATCCTGAGCAGGCTATTTATCTCTTAGGTGCGGAAGATGATGGTCTGCCAGAAGATATATTAAAAGGTAGGAAGAAGGTTTGCATACCATCAGTGAGATCTTATTGTCTAAATGTAGCGGTAGCAGGATCAATTATAATGTATGATAGATTTGTTAAGAGAAATAAAGAAGATTGAAAAGGAATATTGAATGAGATTTAATAGAAAGCGCGGCTTGGATTATTGGGATAGATTATTTAATTTTGGGGTAGGTATTCTCTTCGTGTGTGGGACTATCTTTATGTGTAGTATTTTTGTTTGTTCTTGGTGGATTACAGTGCTTATGTTTGTTGGGGCTTTTTGTGGAGCTATGTTTGTATATTTTGCATTTGAAGGTATAAGCGAAGAGCGATAAAAGAAAATTAGAAAAGGAGATCTGAATGAAACTAAGTTGTGAGAAGAAAGTGTTGTTACCAGCTTTGATGAAGGCTAAGCATTGTCTAACCACTAAAGGAAATCTGCCAGTGCTGGAAACTGTGTTGTTGGAAGCGGAGGAATCACTGAGATTGACTACCACTAATCTGGTTCTCACTGCTCTGATCAATTGCGAGGCAAACATTGAGGAACCTGGAAAGCTCTGTGTAGATGGCTTGAAGTTTCTGGAAATAGTGAGAAGATTACCTGGAGAAGAGGTGAGCTTTTCTCAGAAAAAGGAGACTTTGATAGTGGATTCAGGCAAGGCGCATTTTGAGCTGGCCACTATACCGGCTGAGGAGTTCCCGGAGGTGAAGTTAGCGGTTCTTGGAGAAAAGCAGGCAAACATAGGAGAGCTTATCAGCTTGATGTCTAAGGTGTCTTTTTGTGCTGATACCGACTCTTACAAGGGTTTCAATGTTGTATTCCTCGGAGATGACATTATAGCCACTGACGGCAGAAGGCTGGCTAAGGTTGAGAAGCTGGAAGAGTCAGACGTTAAAGCCTCTCTATCGGTTGACTTCGTGAAACTGCTCCCGGTTATGTTTGGAAAAGACGCTGGAACTGGAAAGATAAATTTGAAAGATGGACGAGTAATCTTCAGTGACGGGAATGTGACTTTTGCTTCTCAATTGATGGAGAAGCAAGCTCCGGATTGGAAGCAAATCTTTCCCACTGAGTCCAATTGCTCTTTCAAAATAAACAAGCAAGCCTTCTCCAGCAGCGTAGAACGAGTAGCGCTATTAGGAGATGAAAGCTTAGCTGTACGCCTGGATATAACTGACAAGGTGATCCTCACTGCTAACTCTGATAGTGGAATGGCCAGGGAAGAGCTGAGCGTTGATGAGCTTAAAGGTGAGGTGAAGATAGCTTTCAGTGCCAGGTTGCTTAGGGGTTTGGAGAAGATAGACGCTGAGGAGCTTATCGTTAAGTTTGTGAGCTCTGATTCGGCTATAGTGGTTGAGCCTTCTAATCCCGGCTATCTGGAACAAGGCTTTATTTTCGTGATGATGCCCTTGAAAATAGAGAAGGAAATCGAATGATAATCTTAGCTTTTCTTGCAGGAATGATAATCGGAGGAGTAGCCGGGATCAACTCTACCTTTAGAGCGCTAAGATACCGCAAGATGGTTATTATGAAGCATTCAGATTGGATCTATATGGCAAGAAAGACTTTCGCTCCCAGCTATATGGGCTCGAAACACTTCTATGACTGCCGAAGATCTTCACCTAAACAACTTTCGCTCCCAGCTATATGAACTCGAAACTTTCGATCACTGAAGCAGGAAGGAGCATATATTCGCCTTTCGCTCCCAGCTATATGAACTCGAAACAACCCGGCCAGGGCCTCCCAGGAAATTGACGAACCCGGCCACTTTCGCTCCCAGCTATATGAACTCGAAACAAAGAATAAAGGAACTGGAGAAGGCTGCCAAAGAGACTTTCGCTCCCAGCTATATGAACTCGAAACTCTTGTCTTTATCGGCATCGCAGTTTTGCCCATTTTGCTGAAACTAAGGTTGGTGGCGGAACAAGCTAAAATACCGTCGAACTATAAAAATAGCTGGGAATGGAAGCAGGATAAAGGTCGCCTAATGAGTCAAGCCTTCAGTAATGGAGGTGTAGCCCAAGACCTTTGCTGGATAGGTGCACACCCTGGAGTGTGGCTTCAGCTCCTCGCTCTGTGGACAGTGAGCCTGAATACTCGCCCTGGTTCGCCAGGGAAGGCAATAAATAGCGGTAACGCTATAAACAGCTTGCTATCGCTAAACCCTATTCAGAGTGTCCAAGAAGCAAGTAACAACTTTTCGGGGAGAGGTTAATCCCTCTCCCTTGAGAAGAGAGGAGAAGTTATGAAACTAAAACTTGATAAGGATCAATTATCGTTTGTGTTTATGCCTTTTGCTCCTACAGATAGAAAAGAAAAGGTTATTTTAGGTATTGATGACGGTGGCAAGTATGTTGGTTATGCTCTTTATTCTGCTGTCGCTTTTGCAACTAATTCTGGAAAGATTCTGGAGACTGGTGTGATCTATGTTGGAAACAGAATCAAAAAGAAATTGGAACAAAGACGGGGATTTAGAAGAGGTAGGAGAAGTAAGCTCGGCTCCAGGCCTAAAAGGTTTGAGAATCGGAAAGCTGGCACTTCGCCTTGTGTGTGGTGTGGGGCTAATGCCGAAGTAGGGAAAGATTTCTGTGGTATTTGTCAGCGATCTTTGAGCAAATCAGAGAAAGCTCACATAAGGAAGGATCCTAAATATTATAAGCTTCCACCTCCCAGTATAAAGGCTAAGAAGGATTGCGTTTTGAGAGCCGCTAAAATACTGGTCAAGAGATATGATATTAAAAAGGTAATAGTGGAAACTGCCACTTTTGATTTTCAGAAGTTGGCCGATCCTGATATTGAGGGTAAGGAATACCAGCAAGGCCCGGGATATGGTTATCATACTAAGAAGCAAGCTTTAACTTCTTTTTATGGTTGGAGGTGTGCTTATTGTGGGGCCGAAGATAAGAAGAAATTAGAGATTGAACATATAAGGCCAGTTTCAAGGGGTGGAACGAGTCAATGGGAGAATCTGGCATTAGCTTGTGTGGAGTGCAATAGAAAAAAAGGGAACAGGACGCCGGAAGAAGCGGGAATGAAACTTAATTTGAAATATGAATATCAAACTAGGAGTGGCAAGAGGAAAGTTACTGCTGATCATACTGCGCCACTTAGCAGATTTATGTATGCTGCTCACGTTCAGGCGGGCAAGACTTATCTGGTTCAGGAGCTTAGGAAACTTTTTCCAGAGGTGAAGGAAACCAACGGTTCTATGACCAGTTATTGGAGAAAACAATATGAGGGATTGGAGAAATCGCATTCAGCCGACGCTATGATAATAGCCAGCTTTGGAGCACCAAGAAAGCGAGGCGAGAAGCGGAAGCTGGATTATACTGGAGCAGTTCACTATAAGATAAAAGCTCAAGGTTGTAAAACCAAACAGAAATACAACGCTTCCACATATTCGCTTTCATGCCCAGCTATTTCTGAGCTCGACAACATTAGAGGTAAAGAAGTGTTGAGAATAAGAAGCAAAGGTAAGATTAAAGGAGAGTATAAGCTTAATAAACAGTTTGTTGAGATCAACAACAGATGGAAAAAGAAAGTAACGGTAAATGATTCTATCAGAGATAGGATTACTGAGCAGGAATTTTTCAAGGGAGATTTGGTTAAGACGGATGGGTTAATTGGTAGGATTACAAAGATATTGAGCTCTGGGTCTGTTGGTATTATGGTGTCTAATAATGGGAATAGTAAGGAGTATACCAGGATACCTAAAAAGTTTGAGCTTCTTAGTCGAGCAAGAGTTCTTTTTGAAGAGGTTGATTGGGAAAGCATACAAGCGGAAGGTAGGAAGGATAAAAGCGTTGCTTTGAAATAAAATGAAAAAGGATTGAACGATAACTCTCAGATTGCACAGTAACTACGCTAATGTTAGTAAAAAAGAAGAAAAAGACTGAGAAACATTTTTATAGGAATGGATACAACCAGCTATTATAGCTATTCTAACTCTGAAAAGTAAAACTGATATTTCTTTATTAATGAGGGGGTGCGAGGAGTGGCTGACCAGAAAATTCAATTTTGGGATAAATTACACCGGAGGTTGAGGACGGTTATTGTGAAGGATGAAGGCGAAGTAATGATTTCAGATTTGGAGTATCCAGCTAATCAGAACCCGTTTCACAATCTGGACGAGGAGATTGAAGGGAATGGAGCTGATCCGGCGGGGTTCAGGATTTTGTTCGAGATCAGGAATGAGCTGAAAGGGTTGGATAGTTTGATTATGTATCTTTATTTTTTCAGTGGATGGAGCTATAACCGGATAGCCGCATTTTTATCCTGTAGCTCGTTCTATATTTTTAGCAGGATGCAGAAGATCAAAGAGATTATAAGCCAAAATGAGGAATGTAGGAAGCTGTGGGGAGAAGTAAAAGGCAAAAATAAAGAAGAGGAGGATTGATTAGAATGAGATATGGAGGTGTTCCAGGAGAGGAAGACGCCAGACAAAAGCGGGCTTATCTCTACTATCGAAACCTGGGACCAGAGAAAAGAAGTTTGGAGAAAGTGGCTGAGAAGTTTGGTATGTATAAGACCTCTCCAGGAATATGGAGTTCTAAGTTTCATTGGCTCCAGCGCGTTAAGGAATATGACGAGAAGGTTTTAGGTATAGTGGCTAAGAGCACTGAAAAAGCTACCATTGAACAGATGAAGAAAGTGCATACTCTTACCCTTAAGAGCACTGATAACATTATTCAGATGGTGGATAAGGTGATCAAGAAAGCCAAGAAAGTTCTGAATGATGGTGGCTTTACTCCCACTAATATAGCTGAACTGCGGATAGTAGCTGGAGTGCTGGGAGATGTGGTCAAGTTGAGAGAGTTGGTAACTGGAGGAGTAACCGAGAGGACTGAGCAAAAATTTACATTGGAGGAGTTGCTTAAATTAGATGGAAAAGATGGAAATGTTGATAAGAAGACCCAGATTAAAGCACAAGACTTGCTGGGAACTTTCAGACATAAATACTCCAGAGATGAAGTTCTGCCGGGAAGCACTCAGAATTAAGCTTTGGAGCAAGCAAGTAGAGATTTTCAATGCTTTGTTTGATCGGAAAAATGTGGTTGTCCGGAGCGGCCACGGTATCGGCAAGAGCTATGTCACGGCGGCTGTTATCTTGACCTTCTTGATTACCAAGTGGCCTTCAAAAGTGATCTCTACTGCTCCAACATTTCGGCAAGTGGCTGATATCCTCTGGAAAGAGATTCGTGAGATTTACTGGAATTCCCGGCTTCCCAGTACGGTAGGCGGTAGGATGTTGACTCTCAGATATGAGCTGGGAGAGAACCATTTTGCCGTAGGATTCCACCCCAGAGAGAACCGCCTGACCGATTTCCAGGGCTTCCACAGCGAACATATTCTTTTGGTGCTGGATGAAAGCCCCGGCGTTTCTAAGGCGCTTTACGATGCCGGGATGACTCTACTGACGTCTGAGAATAGCTATTGCCTCCAGATAGGCAATCCTACAAGCAGAAGCGGGCATTTCTGGCAGGCTTTTAATGGAAATAAGTATTATAAGGTTCACATAAGTTGCTTTGATAGCCCGAATATCACCGGAGAATGCAATATTCCAGCATTGGTAACGTCGAAATGGATCAAAGAAAGAGGAGAGGATTGGGGAGAGGATTCGGTGCTTTATAAGACAAAAGTTTTGGGAGAGTTTCCGGGTGAAGATGCTGAAAGAGGAATACCGCTTTCTTGGTTGGAAGAAGCAGGGTTGAGGTTATAATGCACATAATCGGCGGAGATATTGCTCGAATGGGGCGGGATCAAAGCGTTGGTATTCTGGTTGACAATGAGGAAACAGAGCATATAGTTCATGGGATTTTTGAGATTAGCAAGACTCGGACGAGGGAAGTGGTGAATTTCTTTGAAGAGCTACATAGGAGCCAGCACCCTATGTTTATGGCGATAGATGCGGTTTTCAATCCGGGAGTTGTGGATGAGTTGGTGGACTTACGATATCCTGTATTCCCGATTATTGGTGGGGCTGTTCCTTCTGATCCCCAGTTCTTCAATCTACGTTCCGAGCTATACTGGCGCCTCAGAAGAAGGTTGGAAAGGCGTGAAGTGAAATTCTTGAATCTGACTCCAGAACAGAAGAACAGATTGCTCTGGGAGCTGACGAATATTAAATATGAATATACTCTTAAAGATAAGATCCGTTTTGAGAGCAAGGAAGATATGATTAAACGGATTGGCAAGTCTCCTGATTATGCTGATGCTCTGTCTTATACTTGCGTCAGTTTGAGAGAATGGGATGAGATTGCTCCAGGAGATATGGATATAGCTTATGGCGACCGTGGAGCCTACGATAAGAGCACTTGGGCTAGAGATGTAGACAAAGCCTCAAATCCTTTGAAAGACGTTCCCTATGCTCCAGAGCTGGGTTCTTTTGGTGCGACTCCGATGATACCACATTTCGGAACAGATTATGACATTCCAGATGATGATGAAGATGATTAGTTTCACCGTAAAGAGCTTTTCAGCGTTTGTTGAAACTGAGCAAAGCTAAAATGTGGTTCTAAAGAAAAAAAATAAATAATTTTGAGAAGGAGTTTTGAATGCCAGGAAAGTCCGGAGCCAAGAAGCATGGAAAAAACAAGCCTAAGTGCGAACACTACCGCCAGGCTCACAGGAGAGAAAAGAATAAGGCAACCAGATTAAAGGCTATGATCAAGAAACTTCCTTCCAGCAACAATATGAGGAAGCAGGCTGAAAAAAGAATTAAGGAACTTGACAAGGAGAACTAATATGAGAGCAGCAAAAACAATTTTAGACGAAGCACTAACCTTCCAAGCTAAAACTTCAGAGCAGGCCATAGCTGTTTTAGCCAGGTATCAGCTCGAAGTATTACTGGATAACCGGGAATTGTTGAAGAAGTTATTGAAACAGATAAATTATAAGAAGAATTGACAAGGAAGTGACGTAGTATGGCTAAGGTATTAACCGTTAAAGACATTTTAGAAGGCAGGCTTCCCTTCAGAAGAGCGAAATATGGCACCAGTGTAACGGTGGCTATGGGGAGCTGGGAAACGACAGGAAAGCACGAATTCAAGGTGCCGGAAGAGCGGAAAGAGCGCTATGATATGAGCTGGGAATATTACCTGGAGAATCAGTTTGCCAGACCCGTCATCAATCTCGCCGCTTCAGCTACTTTCGGTAAGGGCATCATCATAACCGGGGACGATGATCAAGTGGTTTGGGCCAGGAGCTTTCTCGGCCAGGTGGACTTGTTCCAGGTGGGAATAGAATCCGGCATATATGGGGATAACTTCTTCAGAATCTTTAGCGATAAGGAGCTGGAGAATAAATTCTACTTGGCTATGCTGCCTCCGAAGACCATTGACCAGAAAAATGTGGATGGCGAAAACGTAGCCGACGTGAAGGATTATGTCCAGATGTACGGGAATGATGCTGGCACGAAGAAAGTTATACCAGCTTCAGAGATGGTACACGTGATGGTGAATGCCGTTTCCAACTCCAAGTTCGGCAACAGTGATCTTCACCAGCTCTACTACTGGCTCGATATGTACGACAGTGTTACAGAGGAAGCTGACAAAAGAAGGATGTTTGCCTCTCAGCCGATAGGAGTTTTCACCGGTGTAGACACCCGCTACCGAGCCGCACTGAAGAGCCGGATAGCTTCCGTGACCAGAGACAGAGATCAAAAGGTTGGGTTGAGAAGGAGCCTACCTCCAGGAAGCCAGATGTTTCTGCCTAAAGGTATGGACTATCACTTCGAGGAGCCGGAAGGTAAGTTTGATTTGGAAGCGATGCTGAATCGGATAGCCATTGTAATAGCTACAGCGGCAGAGACGCCTTTGCACTTCCTGAATTTAGCCGAAAAGATGGCTCTGAAAGTGGCTAACGTTTCGATGTTCCCTTTCACCAAGAAGATACAAAGGAGACAGGAGATATTCTCAGGCAAGTTCGAAGAAATTCTCTACAAGGCTTACCTGCTATCGGTGGGAGTGGAGAAGAGCGGGCCTCTGCCCTGGGAGGGGAATAATAAAGAGTTTGACCTCCAGGTGAGCTTTCCTCCGATCTTCGACTATGAATTGGCGGAAATCGAGAAGATGAATAAGAGTATTGTGAGCATTTGGCAACTTAAACTCATCAGCCGCAAGACGGCGCTGGATATGGTCTGTAAATATTTTGGCCTGGATGTGGAAAAGGAAGAAGAAAGGTTGGGGACAGAGAAGGAAGAAGAACCGGAGGAGAGTTTCTCGCCAATGGAAATAGCAATCGGTGAAATCGGCTCAGCAGTGGCCAACGGTGAAATCACCAAAGAAGTGGGAACCAGGATAATAAACAAGCTGCTGGAGAAGTGTAACTAAAGCTGGTTGTATCGGATTAACTCTATTTGGTGTTATTATAAGTAGAAGGGAGCACAAGGAGTTCCTATAAAAATCATTGGAGATCTACTCCTCGCTCCCGCAGTAATTGAGGCACAGAGCGTTCCTATTACAACCTCTATATGGCAAATACGCTCCGCCTCGCAATAATCGGGGCACAGGAGGTTCCTATCACAAACTATGGCAAAGCTACCTCCCGCCCCTGCCATTTTCTCATTAACGAGGGAGGCAAAGGGGGTTCCTATCATACAAGCCCTGCCACAAAGCGGGGCTCTTAAAATACTCCCCGCCTCTCATTACAAAAGGAGGAGTAGATGGAATCAATAATCAGGTTGTTCAAAGCGGTTGAAGTTTTGACAAAGCAGAGAGAAAATCCAAGCAAAGAGCTATTACAGGAAACCATTAAGAAGGGGTTCGTTTTCTCACCAAAAGTCGTTTATAACTATTCCCGTTTCGAGCTCGCCCAGGTGATAAATGTTGTAGAGAAAGAGCTGGGATTGACCGCTGAGAAGATGAACAGCTCGTTTCACAAATCCTGGGGAAAGGTTAAGGAAGCAAGTATTATTCAGTTGGTTCTTGAGCAGTTGGTTCATTATTTCACTACCTATGGCTTCGAGAGTATGGGAATTTACAGCCAGGACTCTGTTTATATCCCCAGCGAAAAGTTAGAAATCCCGGAATTGGAAGAAGGGATAAGCCTGACTGTGATAAAGGGATATACGAAAGATGAACTCAAAAGTAAACTAATAGCTTTACTTCAGTCAGGGATAGCTTTGGCAGAGGACACTCTAAAGGATGTTGTTGACCTGGCCACTTATCTTGAAATAACGGCGGAAGAGATAAGCACAGTGAAGAATAAAGAAGCGAGGGTAATGTTATATGGTTACTTAGATCTTATCCCGAAAAATCCAGTGGAATTTTTAAGGTACGCCATCTATAAATCCACGAACAAGACCCTATTGATCAAGGATAATGCTACCATTGAAGAAATCAAATCAAAAGACAACTTGAATGTGCTCAATGTATTTCTCAAATATGGACGGGAATATGGCTTTGAGAGATTGGCCGAGATCTTCCTGCGGTTCAAGCCTCTCTTCCTCGCCTTCAGGTCTAATCAAAGAATGAAAGTTGTCACCAACAGGATCAGAAGGCTTGCTAAGAAGTATCATCAGCCAATGCCTAGTGATTATCTGAATGAAATTACTTCCAGGATTAAGAACGGAATTGAAATAAACATAAATGAACTTGAGAAGGAATTAAGCAAAGCGAACGCTTTTAGGAAGATAAGGCTTGCTTATGCTTTGAAGTTCAGGACAGGAAATGTGGACTCAATTCTTTACCGGATACGAAATGGGAAAGGCTATGCTACGAGCTTTGAGTTCCAAGAAAAAGCTACCGCTCAGAGGATATTGGAAGTTGTCTTGAGCTCGATAGTTAAAGGCTTAGATGTTAAAGATAAGAAGATTTACATTCCTGACTATGTGACCTACGCTCTTCCAGCGACTGAGAAACAGTTTACAGGAGACTTTCCTTCCGGGACTTACATAAAAATACCAAAGGACATGATTGTGGGTATTCACTGGGAAAACGTTGGCAATAACAGAATTGACATTGATCTCTCTATGGTTAATGCTGAAGGTAAATTTGGCTGGGATGCTGATTATAGGTCGAGTGATAGGAGTGTTTTGTTTTCTGGAGATATGACTAATGCCAAGAGGCCGAACGGTGCTTCGGAGTTCTTCTATGTGGCAAGGCAAGAAGCGAATTCATATATACTCTTTGCCAACTATTACAATTTTGAAAAGGATATAGAAGTGCCGTTGAAGGTGATTGTGGCGAAAGAGCGAGTGGAGAATCTCTCAAAGAATTATATGGTTAATCCCAACAATGTGATTGCCATTGCCAAGACGAAGATTACCCAGATGCAGAAGATATTGGGGTTCTTGGTGACGACGCTTGATGAGTCGAGGTTCTATTTTGCTGAGACTTATCTGGGAAGATCAATAACCTCTTGTGGATCTGAATTCGTTGAGCATAGCAGGAAATATCTTTTTGATTTCTACAGTGATACGATTAGCTTGAATGATGTATTGGGCAGAGCAGGAGCTATAATGGTTTCTAATAGGGAAGATTGTGATATTGACCTATCACCAGAGAGATTAGAAAAGGACAAGATAATTAGCTTGATATGTTGAAAAGCCCCGCTGTGGCGTTCTGGCGCCAGGTAAGAGTAGAATAGTTGAAAGAGAAATAGCAAGTTGCGGGAACCAGAAATAATCCGCTAAAGTTAATTCTCAGGTGCAGAGTGGGTGAATCCTGCCAGCGGGGCATAAGGGTATAGATGAAGATAAAGAAGAGATGGCAACTAATGACAGAAACCGAATTTGATAGCTTATTAACTCAAGCTCCAAATCTCTGTGGAAAGCTGGGGATAACAAAAGAGAAGTGGAGGGAAGAGCAGAAGCCAAAGCCTCTAAGTATGGGAGCTTGTCCTGATTGTGGAGGGCCGCTGGTTCCTGGGGGAGGCTGTCCTGTTTGTGCTGTGTGTGGGTGGAGTGAGTGTAGTTGAAGATAAAGAAAGGAGAAGAAGAGATGAGTTGTAAAGCCGAAGATATGGAGAGGGGTCTATGTATACTTATGGAGATTATGCGTAAGTCTATGTCTACAATGAAGGAGCTTGCTTTTGCTTTAGAGTGTGCTGCTAAAAGGACAAAGTGTTTTTCTATTGATGGACAAGCTATCTCAGAAGAAGAGTTTGGGAGACGGTGGAAGAAAGAAGGATCAAGAAGAGGGTTGAGAAGGAATTGAATGGTTAGAATTAAAGGCCAAAGAACTACCTGGAAAGAGCTTTCAGACGCTTTAACTGTTTTAGAAGCTAAGCTCCAAAAGCGTGATGTAGAAAGCGTTAAAATAATCAAGAAAGGGGTGAAGAAGGATGACAGTAAAATTCAGAAGAAGTGAAGTGAAAATGGAGAATGGCTTCATGGCCAGAGAAGCAAGTGGTGGTTTAGTGGAATTGAATTGCTTGGTCAGCTTGGCGGGTAGAGATGACAAGGACTGGGGATAATGAAAAAGCACATAGTGGTGAAAGCCCAGAAGCGCAAGAGGAGAAATAAGAGGAAGTATGGAAGGAGGATGGATAGTATAAGCTATAAAAGAGAGGAAACTGTAGGCCAGATAAAGGAGTTAAGGTTAAGAGGAGGAAAGCCTACAAGAAAACTTAGAAGGTTATGGGAGAAGATTCTGGGGAGGGGCAAATGAGAAGAATTAGCTATAATGTGGTTCTAAAAAAAAGAAAAGGAATATGAACAACTTAACTCATCAAGAAATATTTAACCATAATACTCTAAAAACAAGTAATGTCTTAAGGAGTTGATAAAGTAATGCCAGATATCTCCAAAGCCATAGAGAAAGCCACCCAGAAAGCCATTGATTCTTATGGCAGATATGAGGAAACTCATCTAAAGAAGCTATTCAATCTGCACCTTGAAGCCAGAAGAAACATAGAAAGAGAGATAGCTTCCAGATGGGCACTCATACCTAAGGATGTTACCAGCACTGCGGCCATCAGGAGACTTCGGGAAATGCAAAGAGCTGTAACCGCTGAAATGGAGATCTTCCGAGCCAAGCTGGCCAATGAATTGCCAGAGATGGTTAAAGGAGCCGGAGACAAGGGCATCCAGATGGGGCAATCAGAGCTGGAAGCGCTCCTGGCTAATATGGATAAAACCATTACGCCTTCTTTCAGCATATTGAATAAGCAAGCGATAGAGGTATATTCTGAGTATGCTTTGCAGCTCAGTGACGCTGATACCGTTCAAGCTCTGAAACAGATACAAAGCAGGCTTCAGCTGGGATTGATCCAGGGTGACACCGTGGGAAAACTAACGACAGACATACGACAAATGATCGGAGCTGAACGGGGTAAACCAGCTAAGGGGCTTACTGCAAAGGCAAGAAGAATCGCTAGAACCGAGGGCGCCAGGTCTTTTGAAGCAGGTCATACCGCCTATGGTAAGAGCACTGATTGGATAATAGGAGAGAGACATAGGGTTAACCCGGTAGGTCCCTGGCCATGTTCGATTTGTGAGCCATTAGAGGGAAATGAATACTATTATGATAAAGGTGAAAGTGCGGGGAATCCTCAGCACCCCAATGGGCGTTGTTATACAACTTATATTTATAGGAGTGACCTTTTCACTCCAGCTGAAATAACTCAGATGAGAGAAGAAGCTGGAGTAACTCTGCCTATTAAAGGGCCTGTAATTCTCAAGCCATCTGCTAAGATAAAGACTGGAATTGATATTTTTGCACATAAGTATGGTGGATATAAGACAGAGAGAGCGACTCATTTTGATAGTTTGGGAAACCAATTCTTATTCAAAAAGCAAGTAGGTAAAACTCCTCAGTTGGCTTATAATAAGGATGAGATAGTGTTATTAAGGGGCAAGGGAGCAATTGTTGTCCATAATCACCCTAATGGCTCGTCTTTTTCAATGGAAGATATTGGCTTTAGTAGCTATGCGAATGAAAAACAAACTTGGGTAGTGGGTAAAGAGTATAAGTATAGTTTACAACCGAAAGCTGGTAAGGGTTGGCCAACTGGCGAAAGAATACAGCGTGTTTATGGTAAGTACGAGGAAGTAGTTGCAGAGGAGTGGAAAAATGATGTTTATCAGCTTATTTCAACTCCTTCTGGGTTGAAGCCGAGATTGACTGAACGGGCAGCTTCAATAAAATATAGCCATATAATTATGAAGAATACAGCTAAAGAATTAGGCTTAGAATATACTAGAATTCCAGTAGGAGGTTAGAATGCCAAAAACTAAAGATGGTGGATATATTATAGACGAACCGGAAGCAGGAATTGGTTATAAGCCATATAAGAAAGCAACGGAAAAGAAAAAGAAGAAGACTGAGAAGAAATAGAGGAGTTGAGAGGTTTGAAAATAAGTAAGCCGAAATTGATTGTTTGTGAGAGTTGTGGTAAAGAAAGACCACATCAGGCATTTGGGCTTTGCAATCTTTGTTATGCTAAGCGGTACTATCGAAAGCATAGAGTGCTGAAGGAGCGTAAAGAGAGGTTTTGTGCTTGTTGTGGAAAGGTATTTATGCCAAGGAAATTTAGTTCGAATCAGAAATTTTGTAGCCATAGTTGTAGTGAAAGAGGCGATTTGACTAAGATCTGTCGGTGGTGCCATAAGGAGTATAAGGTTACGAAAAGACGCTTTGAGATTTCCAAGTGTTGTTCCCGGTCTTGTTTGGCAAAATACGAGCAAAGTAAGAAAACTAAAGAAGAGAGATCTGAAATAGCTTCTAAAAGGGCTTATAACCGCTGGGCCAAATATACACCTGAAGAACGTAGCCAAATGAATACCGGGGAGAATAATCCTCGTTATGGTTGTGTGGTTACAGAGGAGACGAGGCGAAAAATATCAGAGGGGAATATGGGCAATATCCCTTGGGATAAGGGCTTGACTAAATATACCGACCCCAGGTTGAAAGCTGCTGGTAAAAAGGTAGCTGGTTCGGGTAATGGCATGTTCGGTAAAGTTCCTTCTTCGAGATGTAATCTTAACCACGGGGGATTCCGAGATGATCTGGGGCATAATGTGAGAAGCACCTGGGAGGCGAACGTAGCTAGGATCTTTAATTATCTTGGGATCGAATATGAGTATGAAGGGGAGACCTTCAGGTTAGGTGAGACTTGCTACACTCCAGATTTCAAACTTGGAGCAAAACAATTCTGTGAGGTTAAGGGATTTATGAGGCCAAAGAGTAAGATGAAGATTGAGAAGTTCATTGAGTTATTCCCAGAGTATTCATTGTTTCTGATTGATAAGGATGTCTATGAATTCCTGGAGATAGAATTTAGTCAGAAGGTTTCTATGTGGGAGTTTCCAAAGCGGATTGAGGAAAAGGAAGATAGAACTAAGGACCAGTTTCTGCTTGAGTTTGCGAATAATTAGAAGAGCTAACCCCAGACCCTAAAAAAAGAAATAAAAAAGACTTGAAAAACCCTTAAAAACAATAAAAAAGAAGTTCAAAACACAACCATAAAAAGGAAGAAAAAGCTAAAAGGAGTAAGCAAATGAAAGAAGGTATTCTGAAGATTCTGATGAAGCACAGAGGCACCCGGCTAGACCGGATCAAGGCAACAAATTATCTGGATTTAGACGTGGTTGGAGAGGTAGTAGCTGAGGAGATAATAGCTTATATGGAAGAGGAGTTGGTTCCTTCCAGCGAGGGAGGTGTGTTACACTGGACTGAACCAGGTGGAGCTGCACCCAGGGGAGGATAATATGGGAGCCATAATAGTTATAGGAGTTATAGCCGTTGTCTTTGCTCTGGAGTACCTTGTTCTCAGGAAACTAAGAGGAGATATGGTGAAGATGGAGAAGGCACTTGAGAAACTAAAGGAGGAGATGAATAATGGACGTCAGCGATAAGTATGTTAATATGTGCCGGAAGGCGCTGGAGGTGCAGGATTACTACAAAGGGCATACTGTTGAGTTGGGAGACTTTTATTGGCATCGCAACAATGGTATTGGGGTGATAGGGAATGAGGATCTATTTAACCGCCCTTTTATAGTATTCTGGCTTCCCAGGCTTGATCAGCTAATAGATATGCTTGAAGGCAACTTTAAGCTTCCCAGCACTAAGTTGATGTTCTTTTCTATGTGGGATGAAGGCTCAGGAGCTTGGAGTAAATGCGGTTGTGAGACGCTGGA
>Ga0307928_10000458_pt1 | contig 30688 bp, 35 predicted proteins | sample AceLakmetagen232_FD_201815 | JGI IMG/M metagenome (GOLD analysis project Ga0307928, IMG submission 201815) | Saline water microbial communities from Ace Lake, Antarctica - #232 | ecosystem: Environmental > Aquatic > Non-marine Saline and Alkaline > Saline | place: Antarctica: Ace Lake... | reverse complement strand
AGTCAAATAGATACAAGGACACTTTGAAGGTAAGGGGTCAAATTGAATACTATTTATAAGAAAAAGGAAGAAGATGCCCGGACGTAAGCCAGTACCAACAAATCTAAAATTACTCAAAGGTTCATTCCGAAGAGACCGTGCAGTCGAGAACGAAGCAAGGCCTAATCCGAATATTCCATCAGCGCCGGACCATCTTTCAAAACATGCGTTGATAGAATGGGGCAGAATTTCAGAGAAATTGTATAAACTCGGACTGCTTACCGATATTGACCGTGCTGCACTGGCGATGTACTGTCAGGCGTGGGGTAGACACGTTGATGCCGAGCTTAGTATCAAAGATAAGGGTATGACAATCAAAACAACCAACGGGAATATTATTCAAAACCCAATGCTGGGTATTTCTAATCGAGCTTATGAACTCGCATCGAAAATGATAACCGAATTTGGAATGACGCCGAGTGCGAGGACAAGAATAAATGTGACGCCGCCGAAAGAAGAAGACAATCCGTTTGAGAATCTTAAAAACAGGGCGATATGACTGAAATAAAATATCCGCATGTCCAGAAAGCCAAGAAATACGCTGACGATGTAGTAAACGGTCGTATCCCGTCTTGTAAATGGATTGTACTGGCTTGCAAGCGGTTTAAAACTGATTTACACAGAGCGAAAACAAAGAAGTTCCCATACGTACTTAATAACGAGAGAGCAGAGGCAAATTGCACGTTTATTGAGCTTTTACCGCATGTTAAGGGCAAATGGGCGGGAACTCTGCTTGTTTTAGAGCCGTGGCAATGCTTTTTGTTCGTTAATCTGTTCGGATGGGAGCATAAATCAACAAAACTTCGGCGTTTCCGGCGCGCTTTTGTGCTCGTACCAAGGAAAAACGGTAAAACTACTATTGCTGCACCGGTAGGAATTGATATGATGACACTCGAAGCGGAGCCGGGCGCCGAAATATACTGCGGCGCTACGTCAGAGGACCAGGCAAACGAAGTTTTCCGACCAGCGAAAGCGATGGTAAACAAAGCGAAGGGGTTAAAAGAGGCGTACAATTTAGAAGTGGCCGCTACTTCAATCTTTCGTGAGGATGGGTTAAGCTTTTTCCATCGTTTAATCGGTAAGCCAGGTGAGGGTCAGAGCCCGTACTGTGCGATTAGTGACGAATATCACGAGCATAAGACATCAGAACAGATCGATGCGATGTGGACCGGTATGGGAGCCCGTCAGCAGCCTTTACAGTTCATTATCACAACTGCCGGAACGGATATATCGTCACCTTGCAAGGAAATGGACGATTATTGCCGTAAAATACTCGATGGGGTACTTGAGGATGAACGGTGGTTCATTATGATTTATGCGCTTGAGGACGATGCGGATTGGGAGAACTTCGAGAACTGGAAAAAAGTTAATCCGAATATAAATGTAAGCGTGTCGGAAGAATTCTTGCATGAGAAATATCAGGAATCATTGCAGCGAGTCAGTACACAGAATATTAATCGATGTAAACATCTCAATCAGTGGATGAACGCGGGATCGGCCTGGATGAATATGTCTTTATGGAATAAATGTAAGGATGTGAGCCTTTCGCTTAATGACTTTAAAGGGCGTGATTGTTTTTTAGGTATGGACCTCGCGTCAAAAATTGATATCGCGGCATTAATACTGCTGTTCCCTATGGAAGATGATAAATGGGCGGTCTTCGGCAAATATTACCTACCGGAGGACACAATTAACCTGCCAGAGAACGCTCAATACCAAACATGGGAACATGAAGGCTGGCTCACAAAAACGCCGGGGGCAAGAACAGATTTCTTTTATATCGAGGAAGATTTAAAACAGTATTCGAGCGATTTTAATATACAGGAACTTGCATTTGATCCGAGAGAGTCAACTTATTTAGTAAATAACATCATGGAATGGGGAGATTTCGAGTGCGTCGAGATTCCGCAGGGCCCGGCACATATATCTGAGCCGATGAAAGAGCTCGAAGCCATCATTTATGATAATAAAATCAGACATAACGGCGATCCGGTTCTTTCATGGATGGTATCGAACACAGTACGGAAAGAAGGACGCGGCGGGCCGGTAAAATATTATTACCCAACAAAAGACAATAATGAAAATAAAATAGATGGTGTTGTAGCGCTTATAATGGCAATTTCACGTGCCATGACGTATGAAGATATGAAAATCGAGGTATTCAGAGCATGAAAATAAAAGAATTCTTTAAAAGGCGTGATATAATTCGTGATATAATTATTATAATCGGGCTCATGACATTGTTATCCGGGCTTTGGATGTTTATGCCGTGGATCGCATTAACGATTGTCGGGTCGTTAATAATAATTGGCGGTTTTCTGAAGGGTGATAAATAATATGGGGCTATTTCCTACATTACATGAGGCTCGGGGCTCATTGGCAACGCCTGAACGGTGGCTTGTCAATTGGGCTTCTGGCGGTTCAGAATCTAATTCCGGCGTACAGGTAAGCGAAGCAAACGCGCTTACGTTTTCTGCGGTATACTGTGCCGTGGCGCAGATATCAGGAACATTAATGCAAATGCCATTTTATTTATATCAAGAAATGCCAGACGGCGGGAAAAGAAAAGCTTTAGAACATAATATGTACTGGGTTGCATTTAAGAAATTCAATGAGCGAGTAACAGCCGCGAGAGCAAAACAAACATTACAAAGTCATTTGTTATTATGGGGGAATGCTTATATACAAAAAATATATGATAGACTTGGAAGAATAAAAAGCCTACATATACTCCGCCCTGATAAAATGACAGTAAAAACAGAGAATGGGAAAATAGTTTATGAATATCAATTAAACAACAGCACCCCAAAAACATTAAGAGCCAAAGAGGTAATACATATCGCCGGGCTTGGGTTTGATGGGATTAAAGGATATTCTGTTGTGTCGCTTGCCCGTGAATCTATTGGCCTCGGAATTGCGTATGAAGAATTCGCAGCTCGTTTCTTTGGCAATGGAGCTCACCCCGGATTAATTGCAAATATACCCGGTAGAATGGATCAAGTGGCAAAAGATCAACTCAAATTAGAATTAAATCAAACACTAACCGGTCTCGACAAATCACATCAGATTGCAGTAATAAGCGGCGGTGAAGTTAAGTTCGATAAAATTACTATGCCGTTGACAGATGCGGAATTTCTGGCATCGAGGAAATTCGAAGTCACTGAAATAGCCCGATGGTTCAATATACCGCCGCATAAACTCAAAGATATGGAGAAAACCAATTTCACGAACATAGAGCATTCAAACACTGATTACGATATTGATACAATGGGGCCTTGGGAAGTTCTTTGGGAACAGCAATTCGATATTGACACATTACCCAAAGAAGAGCAGAAAACGTATTTCTATAAATTTGATAATCAGGAATTATTGAGGGGCGATACAGAAGCAAGATACAGTTCTTATCAAATAGGTCGTCAGAATGGGTTCCTCAGTGCAAACGATGTCAGGGCAAGGGAGAATATGAATCCGATAGAGGGCGGCGATGTTTATCTTGTCCCGCTCAATATGGTTCCTGCCGATCAGGTCGGGACAATGGATAATGGAGGCTCAAGAAGTTTTGAATCAAACAAAAGGTCATTACCGATAGAGAACCGATCAGTTAAGCATCGTAACCGTATCAGCAAAGCATATAAAAGATTAATAAATGATGCCGCGTCTCGTGTAGTGCGTGGAGAAGTAAATAATATCAAGAAAGAAATAAACAAACGTATTAAGAATAATGAATTAAATGAATTTAATGTATGGCTCGATGAATTCCAAAAAGAAGATTCTGTTTATGTCGAAAAAAACATGAGTCCTGTATTCCAATCGTTTGCAGACGAAATATTCGCGGCGACTCATGATGAAGTTGGCGGAGAAGGCGAGCGTACAGTAGAATTCGATAAATATGTTGATGATTATAGCGCAGGGTACACATCGCGCCATGTCAATTCAACGGTGGGACAGATAAGATCACTCGTTGATAAAACGCCCGAAGAAGAACTTCCCGAAGTGCTCGAACAGAGACTTGATGAATGGGAAGAGAAGCGCCCGGACAAGATAGCATTAAATGAATCAGTCAGAGGCGACAATGCTTTCGCTTCATATGTAATTCTTTCAGCTGGGTTTGATCTTGTATGGAGAACTCAAGGGGAAAGTTGCCCGTTCTGTGAATCACTCAATGGAAAGAAAGTAGGCCGTGGCGGTGTCTTTGCAACAACAGGCGATATACTCAATCCAGACGATGCAGACGGCACAATGGAAATAAAAAGCCCAACGATGCACCCACCTCTACATCAAGGGTGTGATTGCACCATAACCGCAGGATAAGGGGAAGTTATGAATGATATTGAACGGAGAGTAATGGATGTTGAATTGCGTGTTGTTGGCGATGAAGGGAAAAAGAAGATAGTTGGTTATGCTGCTGTCTTTGATTCATGGAGCGAAGAAATGTACGGCTTTCGTGAAAAAATAGCTCCTGGTGCCTTCAGAAAGACAATAAGGAAAGCAGATGTACGAGCGTTATTCAATCACGATCCGAATTATGTACTCGGGAGAACAACCAACAAAACACTTAAACTCAAAGAAGATAACACCGGGCTGCTTATGGAGGTTGACCCTCCTGATACGCAGTTCGCCCGCGATTTAATGCTACAAATAGATAGAGGGGACATAACGCAACAGTCTTTTGGTTTTAGGACTATAAAAGACGAGTGGAATGAAGACCCCAAGAAAAATACGACTGAGCGGACACTTGTAGAAGTTGAATTATTCGATGTGTCCCCGGTAACATATCCGGCATACCCGGATACACAAGTGGCATTAAGATCACTCGAAGAGTATAGAAATAACAACCCTGATCCTGACGCTCAAGGGAGCGAAGGGAACGATGCAGATGAATTGCAAGGGCATGAATCGGCATTCAGGGGACGCGATCTCGAATTAACTAAACTTGACATGGAGGATTCAATTAATGGCTGATAAAGTATTGGAATTACAGGAAAAGCGCAAAACGATTTGGGATCAAATGAAAGCGCTTAATGACAAGACTCACGAAGAAAAAAGAGACTTCACCGGCGATGAAACATCACAGTATGAAAAAATGAACGCCGATATGAAAACCCTTAACGATGATATAAAAGTAATAAATGATCGAGACGAGCGCTCGAAATTTCTTGACGGTCAGAATGATTTCGGCGATGCAGTAGGTACACCGTTAGACCTTGAGCATGGTGAAGGTGCGCAGCCGAACAGGGCAACCGGGGAACAGGAAGTAAGGGCATTGGCAGTTAAGTTCAATAGTAATGGTCGGAAGGCTCTCGATGATAAAGAATATAACACAATGCAGAATTCGATTTTTCATCGGTATCTGACGGGCGGAGAAAAAGCTATTACGGCTGATGAAGTGAGCGCTAATCGTGCGTTGGCGATGGATCAGGACATCTACGGCGGTTATCTCGTAACGCCTCAAGAGTTCGCCGATGAAATGATTAAAACCAAAGACAGGATGTTTATAGTTCGCCAGTTTGCGACAAAACACGCTGTTCCAAATGCCGCGAGCCTTGGCATGGTATCGCTCGATAATGACCCAGCAGATGCCGCGTGGACGAAGGAAATCGGCACAGGAAACGAAGACAGCACCATGTCAGTCGGTAAGCGTGAATTGAATCCGCATCCGTTAGCAAAACTTATCAAGGTATCGGCGAAACTTCTCCGGGCATCGGCACGAAATGTTGAAGGGCTTGTGCAGGAGAGGATGGCTTATAAACATGCTTATCCCGAAGAGAACGCCTTTATCAACGGAACAGGCGCTGGACAACCTCTCGGCCTTATGGTTGCCTCTGACGATGGCATTGCAACCGGTCGTGATGTGAGTACCGACAACGCCGCGACATCAATAACAGGTGACGGCCTTATTGAATGTAAACACAAAGTCCGTTCAGCTTACCGGGTAAATTGCAGATGGCTCTTTCACGATGATGCTATCAAGCAAATCCGAAAACTGAAAAACGGTGAAGGTCAGTATATTTGGCAGGCCGGACTTCGTGGCGATGCGACCGATACCCTTCTGGGACAGCCGGTCCATGAGAGCGAATTCATGCCGAATACATTCACAACCGGATTATATGTTGGTATTTATGGCGACTTCAGTTATTATCACATCGCCGATGCTCTTAACATGCAGATTCAGCGCCTTGCGGAGCTTTATGCCGAAACGAATCAGGTTGGGTATATCGGACGCTTGGAAACTGACGGTATGCCGGTTCTCAGTGAGGCGTTTGCTCGCGTGAAATTAGGATAAATATTAACAACTAAATTTAAGGTGTATTTAACAATAACATTTATTATAACGGAGATTAAAACATGAATCTTATAAAGAATGAAGAAATTCGACAAGTTCTCGATCCCATCTCTAATGCCAGTAGTACGGACACTAATTCTGACAGAATTGACATGCAGAATTATGAGAGCGTGACCTTCATTGTTCCGATTGAGGATTGTGCTGATACTGGCGTTGCAACAATCACGGGGCAACAGAATACAATCGATTCAGACTCAGGCATGGCGGCTCTTTCAGGGGCCACAGCAACGGCAACATCAGGAGCTAATGACGATCTGAATAATACTCTTTTAGTGCTCGAAATTGACAAGCCGGAAGAACGGTATATTCAAATTGCAGTCACAAGCGCAACGGCAAACATTGCGTTTGGCACGGGCAGTGTCATCTTGACACATAAGCGGAAAACTCCTGTCTCGGATCACTCATCTATTTCTCAGGCCACTTTGGTAGTCAGTCCGGCGGAGGCATAAATATCGTTAGTGGCGGGGCGTTTCTATGCGCTCCGCCTTACACGGTATAAATTCAAAATCGGAGAACGATATTATGAAAAAAATTTATTTAGTTGTGCTTATTGCGTTATTTCTGGTCGCAGGGTACGGCAACCAAGACGCTTTCGCTCAGGTGGGGTATTCTACCGGCCTGATATTTCATGGAGGCGGAGATTCACTTGAGGTTGTTACAGACGGCCAGATCACAATCGAAACCGGCGGGGTGCTTGATATTCTTAGGGGGTCTTGGAAAATCGGCGGGGTGGAGGTCACATCAAGCGCAGCCGAACTAAACTATGTCGATGGCGTTACTCTGGGAACATCGGTAGCGAGTAAAATACTCGGCTTAAGTGGAGACAGAGGAACAAACTATCTGCTTGTGACTGACACTCTTACAACCAATGGAGTAATGACTTTCAAGCTGGCACCTTTGTCTGATCTATCTGATTCGGCAGGTGTAATATCTATCCCGAGCGGGGTATTTACCATATCCGGCCTCGCACCAGACGGTTCAACATCGACTATTAAATGGAATGATGGTGATGTAGTTGATATTGATGGGGGAACGTGGGATTTCGGGGTGGACATTACTGTTGCCACAATTACTGCATGGATCGACAGTACAAATACTACGGCGAACGGATTAGGCGTTGGAAACTACCAGGTTAATTCCGTTGATACCGATGCGATTCGTGACGGTACAATAGCTGCTATTGATATAGGTGATGCTGATCTTGCAACATTAGCAACGCCAACTAACTGGAGATCGTTCTATAGTAATGGTGCCAGCACTATAATAGAATTAGAATTTGGTGCGAATGGCACATTCTTAGAATCCAATGGGGCTTCTGCTGCACCGGCATATAGGGCTTTAGAAGACGCCGATATTCCGACTACTTTAACATTAGAAACTATCAGTGGTACACCTGCCGTAACTAATGGGATCGCCATAGGCACAGATGCAGACGCCAATTTAATTGACGATACGACTTCTGGGGCGGGCTCCACTACGCTTTGGATTGGGAATGAATCCATAATTATGAGTGGAGATGTAGGCGCGCTTGCTGCTCTTGCAGCTGTTGACTCGGTTACTATTACCGATAATGGTGTAGGCGAGGGTGATTATCAGGTTAATTCTGTTGAGACAAATGCTCTCCGGGATCTTGGAGTCGGCAACGCAGATTTAGCGGCTACTGCTGTTGATTCAACGAAGATACCAACCGGGGCTATCGGCAATGATGACCTCGGGCCGAATATCGTCTCGACTACAGAGATAAGAGACGGCACACTCGCGCCCGTTGATCTATCAACAGATTTCAATGATATGTTCACTTATCAACTTGCCTCCACCGCTCTGGCTCTTGATGCTGACATTCATTTACTTTTGGCGTGGATAACACCAATAACTACAGAGATGGACTTATCGCCGCATAATCATGATATGACTTATGTTGGCACTATGACAGCGGACGATCAAATAGATCAGGGGCTAGTATATGCCCTCGATATGGATGGTGTCGATGACGGTGGAACTATTACCGACCATACCGATTTCTTCTTTGATGATGCCGGAGGTGCTAACGGATTCACGACAAATGCTTGGGTATACGTTGTCGCTGGCACAGATTCACAAATGATACTCGCTAAATACGATTTGACGGCTGGGAATACCGCTGAAGAATGGGCGTTCTTTATTGATGAGGATGAATATTTATCAATGATGATCTGTGATGACAGCGAGCCATCTTATGAATCAATGCAAAGTGACGCTGCCTTAACAACGGCTACGTGGTATATGGTAACGGCAGTTTATGATGGCGCCGGCGGTGGTTCGGCTTCGGCTGGAATTACTCTGTATGTGGACGGTGTGGCTGTTGCAGCAACGGCAGTTGATAACGGCTCATATACTGGCATGGAGAACCTTGCTGCACTGGTATATGTTTCTGGTAATGAAGATGGTGATGGTAATATTGATAATGTGTGGACGGGAGATTTAGGCGATATTTCTCAATCTGTCACTCAGCTAACATCAGATGAGGTATGGGAGCTTTACGTTCGCACCCGAGGATATTATAACCAGTAAACGATAGGGATAATAGGGGCGTACTCTGTGCGTCCCCATTAAAAAGGAATATATCATGAAAAACAAATTACTATTATTCTTTGTCCTGTCGCTGGTATTTCTATTCTCTTTGGGAGCGGTTCTCAATAAGGTTTCTTTTATAGGGCTCTCGAGCGATACAAAGCCAACAACATTGTCAGGGCAGGGCCAGACGTTTTATGAAACTGATACCGGGGCAACATATATCAACAACGGAGAAAATTGGGTTTTTAATTTACAGTCGCCTTATGCAGTCGGAGATTCGACAGGTGAATCGCTGTCGGCTGTAGGAGCAACACTCGGTCTTTCTGTCAGGGGATATAATATCGCCGGTTTCTTGTTTGAAATAACGGACATTAATACAAATGTCACAATTGGATTACAGACAAAAACAGGCACTTCCGGCTGGACCGATCTCGATATTGATCCGACAGTTTATACATCAGATGGGAATGAGGGGCTTGTATCATCCAATGTGGCGGTAGCGGATTCGCTGAGACTTAACTTCTCTGCTGAATCAGGCGGCACTGATGCAATAATCACAAACATAGTTTCAACCCGGGGGAAACAGTAATGAAAAAGATAATTCTACTGCTGATATTATCGCTGTTTCTCCTAACGCCGCTGATTTCAGAGTCACAGGTAAGGAACACGGCAAAGAGCATATCGACTATTGATATAATTGACGAGGCTGTAACTTTGCCAAAACTCGCGGGTGATTCTGTTGATTCAATAAAGGTAGTTGACAACAGCTTATCCGGAAGTGATTTTGTTAATCCGTTAAGAATACCGCACCCGGCATTTGTTAATGGTCTTTTCACGCAGATAATAGGTGGTTCTGTGCCAACTTGGGATCATGCTCCTACAGGCGCAGGCATTGAGGGGTCGATAGAGGTAGACGGAAACTTTTTCGCTGATGCTGAAGCCGCAGTAGTTGATAGCCTCACTGTTGGCAAGAGCCTCATCGTTGATGGTGGAATGTTATATTATAATGCCGTGACGAATGGTTTACTTGCAAAGACATCAATAACTATTGGTGATGATGTTGCTAATCTGAGTGGTACCCTGAACTTTATATCTGCTGGTGGCGCTCTCGCCAATTTTGCTATAAACGATTCGGATCATTTAGTAATGGTCGGGAATGACGGTGCAGGAAAACTTGTCGGAGCTGACTTCGCTGGTTTGTACCTTAAAGATACAGCAACTACAATAACTATTGCCTTAGTTGATGCTTACGAGAAGCTTACTATATTTGAAGCTGATATGCCAGAGCAAATTTCTAATGCTGCTTTTGGAACTCATAATATTACTATTGGAGCTACTGGAGTTTATGAAGTTTCATATTCTGGCGATATAGAGTCCGCAGGAGGAGCTAAAGTTTATGGTGTTGATGTATTTGAGATAACAACAGTCGCAGCAGGAACAGCTATAACAGGTATAACAAAAGCAACCCCTGGAGTTGTAACGACCTCTACCGACCATGGGTTAACTAACGGCGATAGAGTTAAGATTACCGGTGTTGTAGGTATGGTTGAAGTCAATGATAATATTTATACGATTGCCAATAAAGGTGATAAAACATTTGAACTAACAGACGATGAAGGTGTAAATATTGCAACAGGAACATATACTGACTGGTCGTCTGTTGGTACTGTTCATCTTGCCACACGGCTTGATGCTCTACATGCACATGCTGAGTTTGCAGTACAGGACGATGCAAGAACATCATCTGCAAGTGCTTTTGTGTCTTTAACTGGAGCTAATACTTTAGAAATATATGTGAAAGATGTAACAGATGACACTAATTGTATAATAACTACAGGACAGTTTAGCATTAAGCGAATCTATTAAAGGGGGGTAATGTGAGAGTAAAAGTAAACACTAATATCGCCGGGCCACAATACAATTGTTCTGCTGGCTCTGAAATTGAATTCTCCGATGCCGTTGCCAGAGCACTTATAAAAGCAGGGTACGCGGTAGCCGTTGGCGAAGTCGAAGTCGAAACCGCGACTGCTCTCCCGGCGCCTGAAACCACATCGAAGAGATCAGCACGAAAGAAAAGGGCAGGAGGCAAGTAAACGGTGGTAAAATCTATTGTAACAGCGCCAACCATTGAGCCGATAACCACGACTGAATTAAAAGAGCATCTACGCATCGACTCAACAAGTTTTGCAGATGATCTGTCAGTTGAGCAGAGCATTGTTCCCGGGGATCATGTTGTGGCCTCCGCGTACAGTCTCAAGGGATCGGGCGTCACCGTGGCTGGCTTTAGTTCATTGGTGAGTCTGAATTCCGGCACAAATGGAACGAGCGGAACCGTTGATGTAAAAATACAAGAGTCGGATGTTGATACTAATGCCTCATATACTGATTGGTCAGGTGGTGCGTTTACTCAGGTCACAGAGGCCAATGACAACGCTGTGCAGGAGATACAGTATACCGGAACAAAACAATATATCCGAGTCGTTAGTACCGTTGCAGTTGCAACGTGTGATTTTGCGGTGAGCGTCATTAAGGATGCTCCGACAAGCGCAGAGGATGATTATCTTGATGCGCTTATAACAACAGTGCGAGAATACACAGAGGCTATTTGTAACCGTGCATTATTGACTCAGACATGGGACGTTTATTTTGACAGGTTCCCGCCGAGCTTAGATTATATCTCGTTACCAGCATCGCCGTTACAATCTGTTACCTATGTTAAATATACCGATTCAGGCGAGACTCTTAACACACTTACAACTGATGATTATGGAGTCGATATAATACACCAGCCAGGCCGAATACAACTTGATTATGGTAAAAGCTGGCCGTCTGATACTTTGTGGCCGACTAATCCAGTGCTCGCTCGTATTATTGCTGGGTATGGTGACGCCAGATCGGATGTTCCGGCTCCTATAAAACAATACATCAAATTATTCTGCGCGGATATGTATTCACATCGGGAAACAGTAATTGAGGGGAAGACAGTTGCCAGATTAGAGCAGCTTGAAAACATTATTTACAATTACAAGATTTGGAGCTTTTAAGTGGTTGGCGCGGGCAAATTAAACAAAAGGGTTACAATACAATATTCAACGGTTACTCGTACAGGTGCAGGCGAAGAAGTCGAAACATGGGTAGATGAAGATACTGTATGGGCTGCTATTAATACCCTGAGCGGGAGCGAATTCTTTTCTGCACGGCAAACGCAATCAGAAGTAACGCATAAAATAACTATCTGGTATCGCACCGGGATAATACCAGTCAAACGATTCAAATTTGGCAACAGATATTTCAACATCGAGTATCCAATAAATCCAAACGAAAGTAATATTCAACTCATAGTGCTTTGCAAAGAGACATTTATATAATGGCATTGATGCGGTCAGGAACACAAGAAGAATTTAATCGTTCGTTTGATGCGTTATTTGATATAACAGATAATGGCGCTGTTAAAAAATCTCATGCCAAATTTAATCGTTCATTTGATAAATTAATAAACATAACAGATGATGACGATGTTAAAGATTCAGTTCTCGAAGTCGCGTTAGACATGCGGAATAAAATGAGAGCCCGTGTTTCTTCCCGCACCGGGGTAGGGCGGAAGTCAATAAATGCAAGGAAGTTCAGAGATAAAGGAAGATCAATTGCTTATGTGGCCGTGGACAGGACAAAAGCATTTTACCTTTACTTTCTCGAATATGGAACTATTTATATGTTAGCTATACCATTCTTCAGACCAGTATATGATGCCTACAAAGGAACTAAATATAAGAAAAGTATTGAAACAGCACTCAGTCTTAAACTAAAGAAGATAACATAATGTCAATTAGAGATGATATATATACAAAATTATCAGGCACGGCGGCCATTACTGCACTTGTGGCACTGCGTATTTATCCGAACATCTTAGCTCCAAAGGCCGTGATGCCAGCAATATCATTCAGACAAATAAGCGATATTCAAGTGCATGTTATGGGAACAGATAGCGGCCCGTATCGACCTCGATACCAAATAGATATATGGGGCAAAACTTATGAGGATGTGGAAAACATAGCCGATCAAGTAAAATTAGCATTGAGAGATTTTACGGGAACGATGGGTGATAGTACAGTACAGCGAATATTCTTTGAAGATGAAATAGATTTATACGAGCAGACATCAGAACGTCAACACATAGCCCAAGATTATATTATCTGGTACGAATGAGGTGATAAGATATGAGTAAATCGGTATTGAAAGCCGCTCGAATCTATTATGATGAATTCGATTTAACGTCTGAGCACAATCAATTAAAATTGGATTTGTCAAATGATGCAAAAGACAAAACAGTGTTCGGGGAAAATTCAAGAGGGAGGGCAAGTGGGATAAATGCTTTTGACATTGAACACTCAGGATTTTTTGACGCCGGGTCCGGTTTAGTTGATACAGTAGTATCTCCAAGTTTAGGGGTAGCGAATAAGCTGATATCATTATGCCCTGATGGTGTCACCGCAGGGGATATCTCATATTTCTCGCAAGGTGTTTCGCTAAAATATGAAATGGCCGGTGAAGTCGGGGATATGTTTGCATTTGCGGCGGCGTCTCATTCCGAAGGTATCCCAATTATAAGAGGAACGATACTCGCGTCAGGGAACAAGGCTGCCGATGCCAACGGAACAGCATACGAAGTTGGGGCGGCAACAGCAACACAATATTTGTATGCCGCAATTCACTGTACGAGTTTTACCGGAACATCTATTGATGTGAAAATACAATCTGATAGTGCTGAAGCATTTGACGCTTCTCCGTCCGATAGAATAACATTTACACAATTAACCGCAGTCGGCTCTGAATTCGCTACTCGTGTGTCAGGCGCTATAACAGATACATGGTGGAGGGCTGTATGGAATGTCGAAGGTGGGGCGCCTCATGCCTCAACTATATTAGTAGAGATGGGAATACTAACAGCATTTTAATATCTGAGAATATCTCAGTAAACAGGAGGATAGTATAATGGCAAAAGAAGTGTTAAAAGATGCGTATGTGATGATTAATACTGTTGCTTTGAGCGATCACGTGAGAAGCTTAACGCTCCCACTGTCAACAGAAGAAATTGACAAAACCTGCATGGGCGACAATTCCCGGGCGAGGCTTCCAGGATTGAATGATGCAAGTCTTGATATTCAGTGGGCGCAGGATTTTGCTTCAGCAGAAGTAGACGCGACATTATGGGCTGTTTATGATGGTGGCGCCGCAGTTGCAATTAAGGTAAGGAAAAGTACCGATGCAATCGGCGCGACGAATCCCGAATATCAGTTCAATGCTATTCTTACAAGCTACACTCCCATTGATGGAGAAACCGGCGCGCTCCATGAAATACCATCGTCATTCATGGTTGATGGTGACGTTACCCGCGCCACATCATAAACCATAACAACATAATATGTGAGGTTACAGAATGGAGTTGAGAGACAGAATACTTGCAAAAAAAGATTTGCCAACAGAAGTTATTAATATCAAAGAATGGGGGGTAGATGTCCTCATTATATCCCTGACTGCAAGCGAGCGCGGGAAGACATTCGAGGGTGTTATTGACGAAGAAGGCATAGTAAGCCAAGATAATCTGTATTTTAATATGGTTGTGATCTGCGCGTGCGATCCCAAAACTAAAAAACCGATATTTGAAGCGTCTGATGTTGAGGCTCTTAAAAAGAAGAACGGAGGCGCAATTGAACAAATTGCAAGGAAAGCTTTCGCACTTAATGGCATCGGCGAGGAAGCGGCAAAGAGAGCAGAAAAAAACTCCTCACCGGGCATCCTGAAAGAAGATTCTATTTCAGCTTAGCGGAAGAATTGAAGATGCCCGTGTGTGAAATGCTTGACCGGATACCGTCTTATGAAATGACTGAATGGATGGCATATTCAAGAATTAAAGAAGTTGAAGCGAAACAACGTGATATTCTGGCAAAGAGAGGTAAATAACAAATGGCGTTAAGTCTGTTTGTAAAGCTCGGGGTAAATGACGCTCAGTATAAAACTAAAATGAAAGGTGCGAAACGTACCGCGAGTAGCTTTGCCCAAGAAGCGCAACGGCGATTCAATAAAATTAATCTAAAGAAAGCCGCAGTATCCGTTGGAGCTTTTGCCGCCGCCTTTGTATTAGCATCAAAAAAAATTATTAGTGTCGCTGCCGAGCAGGAAGAAATATTCAGGCGATTAAAAACACAATTAGAACTACAAGGTAAATCATGGGGTGATGTCGAAGGTGAAATAGATAGTTTTGCCAAAACTTTACAGGCAACCACTAAATACGGCGATACTGATACTGTCGCAGTATTACAAAAAATGTTAATCTTCACTGATAATTTCGGGGAGGCATTAAGAGGTACTAAGCTTGCCATGGATGTGGCTGCATCCGGTTTGTTTGACATTACAACCGCAACTCGGAATGTCGGCTTGGCAATGGGCGGTAATATAGAAATAATGGGGAGGTATCTTTCGGAATTCAAAGCGGCAACGAATCCTATATTAAAAACTATGTCCGCCACAGAAAAAGCCGCGTTTGCAATGGATGTTTTAACTGAGAAATTTGGCGGTGCAGCGGAAAAGGAATTGAATTCTTTCAATGCAAAATTGAAACAAATGAAAAATTACATTGGTGATGTTACGGAATTAATAGGCGATCAATTAATTCGTGCCATTGAACCAACAATATTAAAAACAACGGAATGGTTGAAAGCAAATGAAGATTTAGTAAAGACAAAAGTAGATAAATATGTAGGTAATGTCGTTGATAGCCTTAAATATTTGAAACAATACAAAGGAACTTTTAGATCAGTATTTGAAGGATCAGTACAAATAGCAGAAAACATTGATGCGATTGCGAGTAATATCAAATTCGTAATTGACCAATACAGTAGAATACCTACGCTAAATGCGATCAGAAATTCAATTACACAACCGGAAAGAGGGAAGCTTGGTTTCCCTGGAGGAGTAGGGCCAGTTACAAAAGGGCTGCCGTGGCAAAATATAAAGAAAGAGTCAGATGCAATAGACAAAAGAACAGAAGCAATTAAAGAATATAATCGCGTTGCTTATACTGGCGGTCTCGGAGCCGGAACAAAAACATCGCCATTCTTGCAACCGACTGCTGGATTTGATCCATTGCCAGTAACAAGAATTGCTGGTGAGTTCGCCGCGGGAAGGGAAGCAATGAACGAATGGGAGAATACGTCAGCAGGATTGGAAAATACGTCAGTCATGGCAACGGAACAGATGTCGCAAGGCTGGGTGAGCTTAGGAGAACAAATATCTAACGTGCTGGCAAATTCCGCAATGACCGCTGGCAATGCTTTTGAAAATATAACCACGGCATTCAGGCGTATGCTTCTAAGAATGGCCGCAGAAATGGCCGCTAAAGCAGCAATATTCGCTTTGTTTAATCTCGTCACCGGTGGAGGATTCGGGATAGCAGCCGGAGGCTTAAAAGGTTTCCTCGGCTTTCGTGCTGCCGGAGGAGCAGTCGCGGCAGGTAATCCGTATGTAGTCGGCGAGAAAGGCCCTGAATTATTTGTACCTCAACAAAGCGGAAAAATAGTTCCTAATAAAGAAATCGCACAATCAAACTTAACAGTGAATTTCAATAGCGAGCCTTACCAAACTAATCGTATCCAACTCGCTGAAAATCTCCGTGATTTGTGGAGAGATCATAAACTTGACTTTCTGAAAGAATAATAATGGCTGAAACCTTCTCTTATACCAATTCGAGCTCCGTCACAAAAACACTCACATTCGGCACAGGGAATCCCGGTCACCTTGTCGGCGACAATGATAATATTGATTTGATGCAGGATGTAGAATTTACATACGCTGGCGATATGATGGTGAGCAAAAGAGCGGTTCACAAATTCATTTATGAATATACGATGTTATTGCCTAAAGCTGATACTATTACTGACTTCGCTGACTTCTTAGAATTCATTAGCAGCACATATATAAACGGCGGTGTCAATGCTTTCACCTGGACAGACTATAATACCGACCCATTTACAGTAAAATTGATTTCGATAGCAAGCATTAAGAACGAACCAACAGCTAATGGACTCTATAAACGAATAACAGTTTTACTACGTGAAACATAAATGAAAGGACGATCTGGAATTATGGAGAAACAAATAGAGCGAATATTAAACAAATTAATGATAGAATTTGATATTAAGAGTATTAATATTGAAGCAGAGACTGAAGATAAACCATCTCAAGATGAATATAGGTGTTTAAAATTAACAGGGAAACAGACATTCACAATAATAGCATATAAGAAAATTGCTCAAGAAAGATAAATAATGGCAAGAACTCTCCCCGCAAATATTACTGATAATTATTTGAATACTGGCAAACAACCGCGCGTCTTTGTCAATATACCGGATGCGAATATGTTTCTCGGGACTAAAGCAGCGACTATAGGGACAGATACTTTTGAGAATCAATTAAAAAGTAGCGGGTCTATCACTTGGGAAATTGATAAATACGGAGGTATGGGGAAAGTATCAGGCGTTACAATCCGCAACCTTGATCTCGGGCAAGATATTGATTTTGCCACTAATCTTGATATAGACGACAAGTTAACAGTCTCAACGCCCGGAGCAGGAAGAATCCAAAAAAGCAGTTCTGTTTACCAGACAGCGAGAGAAGCTACTGCGGGAGACGATATTTCGTATGCCAACATAACAGTAGGAAGAAGGAGCGTGGGGGAACCGGCACTATATTATACTTATAGAGGATTTATTCAGTTCGATATCCCGAGCGGATTAACTTCTTGCGAAGAGGCCGAATTAATTCTCGCCGGATCAAACGACAGCGCAGCAAGTGACTTTGAAATTTATGTTATCGAAGCGAACTGGTCAGCATATGGCTCGCCCTTAATGTATGATGATTTCGCTGGTTGGCAAAGTGGGCTGACAGCTTACACAGATACCGTATTAAATAAAACTTACAGGACGGAAGAATTCTCCGCGTCCAGCATAGCCAACGCTATCAGATTTAATACAGACGGAAGAGCCGCAGTTGTGTCGAATGCGGGCAGTACATTAAAGCTCATGATACTGAGCAAGAACGATTATGCCGGAAGTGCCGCGCCAGTTTACGATGAATATATTAAATATGTAGCTCAAAGCGTTGTGTTGAGATTGAAATACAATACTTACAATCTTGACAATAAAGAAGCAACAGTATATATCGCTTATGAACCTGTCCCGTCAGCGCTTACGAGTATGCTTAAAGAGTGGACGGGAGTCATAGATTCGTATGAAATTAATGATAGATCATTAAGCTTAACACTGAGACAGAACAATTTCAAGAAAGATATTGTAATACCGAAAAACAAAATTACCGATGATAATTGGGCGAATAGCCCTGATAGCAATATGGGAAAACCTTATCCGATAGTTTATGGTGATTTTGAGAATACATTACTACACAAAACAGGGGTCGCTAATTTCTCCGGGTATGGTCCAATAGGGACTTTAATAAATATCGCTTATCCTGATTGCTTTAAAATACCGATAGTTGAAAACTTAAACGAAAGCATTAAACTTATATTTAGTGAATTGCGCATTAAAAGCGGAAGTTTCCCTATATTTACTTTCGACTCGAACTCAAATAGCTATGTGATGTTATTGTCAAAGGGTGGTGTGGTGGTGTGGGATGCAGCAGGAGAATCAAGACGGACAATTACCCCATATACAGACACAACAAGATTCCCTGACGCTCTGGGTGCTTATGAGCATGGTTTTCAGGCACTATCGGCAGTGATGCCATACAAACATGCAGCTACCGGGGTAGGCGCTACAGACATAGCGAATACGTATGATACCGATACCGATACATACGGAACGTTAGCTGATTATACAGGTACATTCAAATATTATTTCAAGTCACCAGCAAAGGCTTCTAAGGCATCACTAATTGGGTTTGTGGTTTATGCTGAATTTACAGGAGGAGCCGACCCGACATTGTTGCACTTTATGATTAACAGGAATAAAAAAACAGCTTATGACGATGCTGACGATTGGACTCAACTTCAAAACCTGACTCCTTGGACAAAAGACGACCAGTACCAATACGGATTTTTCCTTGTAGATGCTAATAACGAAAGACTATATACCCCCCTTGACGAATACGAATTATATTTATTCAGAGAAGATAGTACGGGTGATGTTAATATATATGATGTATGGGCTTTTGCCACTTATCCAATTGACGAAGTGAAGGAATTATATACTTACGGACAAGGACACTACGATTCAGATGGAACAATAACAACGCTTAATGCTCTCTACGAAAACCCGGCGCACATAATTGAGTCAATTGCACGTGATGAAATGTCACTCGATAGTGATACCCTGAACGAAACATCCTTCGATACCGCCGCCACAACATTAACAGCTTGGAAAATGGCATTACAAATACTGGACCGTAAAGAAGCAATGGAGATAATTGATAAACTCAGCAGACAAAGCAAATCAAGAATGTATTGGGATAATGAGGATAAATTATCAGTGCATATATTCGATGCAGACGAAGATTACCCGAACGCTTCTGATTCTGACGCTGGATATATCCCTGGCGATCTTGATATATTTGACGAAGATGCGGTGGCTACTAACGAAGTATTTACCAATCATCCAATAGCGCCGAATTCAATTCGGATATATCCCGTTCCTATCGATGAAGTCTATAACGATTTTACCTTAGAATATAAAGTTAATTATGCAACCGGCGATACAGAAGAAGTATTATACATGACTCATGGTGATGGTGTCGCTGGCTCTGTTGAAACCAATATGACAGAGGCATACCTTGAGAACAGTCAAACATTAACTGCCCTTAAAACGCTTTGTGCGGATTCCTATAATAATATTATTACTACGAACACATTCGTTTTTAAAGCAACGGCGATCCGTGATGAAGCAACGGCGAACAAATTACTTCAGTATTTAATTGAGCGCACAACAAAGCGGCGCTGGATGGTAGATTTAACTACATGGCAAAACGCTCTCGGCGTGGAGCTTGGCGATTATATTAATGTCAGGAATAATAGACTCGATGACCTGTTTACAACCGCCGAAATGAATAGAAAGAAATGGGAAGTCATAAGAAGAATAGATAATCTTGATAACCATCAGATTAGCTTAACAGCAATCGAGGTATAAATTGGCTGTATCGAAAAGAGTAGCTGACCTGTCCCCTGAAGCGTTTGGGGCAACCCCGGCGAATGTTCCCGGAACTCCGATATTCAACACGAACAAACAGTTTTATATTTCAAGCTCAAATGATGTCCTGGTATTGACAACGAGTGGAGACGGCGGAACGGCAAGCATTGATGTAGACGATGGGACCTATACCGGGGCAACTCTGGCAACCGAACTCGCATCTAAAATGAACGCTGATAATACGTTGTCAAATACTCAGGCGATTACTCTCGGTTGTGCTTACGATACGACAACTCATATATTCACAGTAACAACTGATACCGGGACAATTGCTTTTACGCTTTCTGGCAGTGATGCCGCCAGTACATTCGGATTCACCGCTGATGTGACGGCGGCAGCATCGATATTGAGCGATTCAGAAGCCGAGGGACAGGGAACTATCACTTTCGATTTTGATGATAATGATAATTCTGCATTGGTGGAATATGCAGTTTATGATAACACTACCGCCGGGTATATTGATACTGATGGAATTGCAGCAGCCGAAACGTGGGACACGTACGCAAATTGGAGTAACGGCGGAGCGTCCGGCAGGGTAACAGCAAACGGACTCACAGATTATACAACTTACACATTCAAGGTCAAAGCAAAGAATGAGATTGGAACTGAAACGGCGTTCTCTGCAAACTCAGCAGCTATGAATACTTTCCCGCTGCTTGATTGGGGATCGCCGTCAACTAATCTCGAAAGATTAATAACAACCGGGAATACTCTAATATGGCAAAATGCTCTCACCTCAGCCGGGGTAATAAGCGTTACTGATAGTTTAGCGGACGGATCTCTCACCTTTTATGTTCCAGCTGCTGTGCAAAGTGGAGCCGTGCCGATAGAATTTGTATTAAGAAATATGACAGATACACCTGGGAGAGTAGTATTCCAATACTCGGAAGCTTCAGCAACGACAGGATTCGCGAATTGCACGGACTTTTTTACGATAGGTGCAGCCAATAATAAAATACGCTTCACATCAGGCGGAGGCTCAGAATCAATTACTCTGGACTCAGCCTCGTATGACGATGGCGATGCAATGGCAACAGAGCTTCAGTCAAAGATGAACGCCGGATCAGTTATAACATTGGGTGGGATTACTTTCACGGTTACATGGAGTTCGACAACAGAAAAATATACCATTACTCCGAGCACTGGCAATCTGACAATACTATTTTATCATGTTGATACGACCGGGGCATATACATACGGATTCACAGATGCACCGACCGCCGCTACGAGCATTGCTTCTGATGAAGTCAGAGGCGAAAGCCCGAGAGTATTGAGTACCGATGAAGATGGGGTCGCGCATACGTTCTATTGGGATTCATATACAGATGCAGGCGAGAGCGAAAAGAAAACCTCGTCAGTATGGGTACGGGCCACGCCTTATGATGTATCGCCGTCAGGTGGAGATGCAGGAGAACAAAGAACTATTGCAACTGCGTTCAGCCTAAATAATAGACCGGCAGTCGTTACACTGGTAAATTCTGATGGCTTTACTTTCGATGAAGATACTACCCCGATATTTCAGGGAGTCATGGCATCTATCCGAGGTGGAACATACCTGTTCTTCAGAATCCGGGCAACAGACGGCGGCGATGTTTCAGTAATTGACAAAACAAGTGCCTCAGAGATAGCCGGATGGATGTACGAAACATCGACAGGAGTATGGGTCGCAGTAACGGCAACGGGTGTAGATATTCAGTATGCAGACGGTGTAAACAGGATTAAATATACGGTCCAATCGGCATTGACTCCTGACAATGATAATGAATTCACGATAACACTTGAGCAGGGCGAGGCGAGGGATCGATAATAATGGACTATATAATAGATAAAATAATATATGTTTATGCAGTTGAGATTGTTGGGATAATTATACTATCGGTTATTAAATATTGGGAGGTCGTTTAAATGGCAATGAATAAAAAATGGCTGGCAGGAGCGGGTGTTCCGGCGGTTATAGCGACACTCTTGCTTCTTGTTGGAGATAAGGGCTCTGTTGTTGATAATAGACCTCTGTCTGAGTACAAAGTCGGCGAAGAAATAACGCATGTCGTGAAGCTGAAAAAGGGCGAGAAGCGGGACAATATTAAGATATTCAAGGGCAAGGATAATAAGCGTCAGGCTCATGTATATTCTAATCCTGTTAATTATTTTGATAGTGATGATTTTACCTACAAACCTATCGACTTAACAGAGAAAGAAATCTCGGCTCTTGCTAAATTAAACCCGCTCAGGAAACACGACAAATATGTCGATGCCGGAAACTATAAAGCTACATGGATGAACGGCAAGCAACACGACTATACTTATTTCGACAAGAGCGGCGACTATTCAATCAAGTACGAATTTCTATCGGACACGGAGAGTATCACTATTGAAACAATCCCAACGAATACGGGCGTCAAGCAAAACTATATCCTCGAAGATGATAATGCTACGTTTACGCTCAAGTGGGCAATGGAAACAAACGCTGTCATGGACGGAGCAGACTCAAATAGCGAATTGATATTTAGAGATGACGCAGGCGAGTTCAAGTTCAGAGTCACAAAACCAACGGCTTGGGATGCCAATAAAGATAATGTAATTGTAAGCTCAAGCGTTGTGGGCGATACTCTTGTCTATGAGGTGAACCTGACAGGCGAAGAGGTGTTCCCGATAACCGTTGACCCAAACACTACCGTAGACCCTATTTATGCCGAAGATGGCTATCTGGCAATGGGCCACGAGTTAACGTATTCAGACGCAAGAGACCCCGAAACAGCAGAAACTAGAGGAACATATTTTTTAATCGGGCAATTAACTGGATTCAGTGTCATGAGGGCAGACGCGAGCTTTATTATACCAGAATTGGCTGCTGTGTCCGCATGTTCTTTATTTGTTGACGGCTCGAGTAACGGCTCTACTGACGACTTTGATGTATATATACTATCCTCAACATACGGCCCAACTTTGACAACAGCAGACTATAATGAGTTTGATGGTTGGGTTTCTGGAGGTGCTCATACAGGAACAGTGCTTAATGATACATGGAACACAGCTTCATACTCTGCTGATTGGAATACGATTATATTTAATTCTGCTGGCCGTGATTCTGTAGTAGCTGCTGCAAATGACACTTTATGGATAGTCTTAATATCAAAAGAAGATTATGATAATTCTGAACCAACGGATTCAGAATCTGTGAGTTTCACAGCCGGTGGTTTAGGAGCAACTGGTGCATATTTGTCATTCACTTATGCCTCCGTACCAACAGCACCTTCGTCATTCGCAATAGTTGATTCATCGACAGTTGGATTTGATGTCACATGGTCTGATGATTCTGACGATGAAGTTGGATTCTTTGTGAAAAATGCTGCTGACACAACAACGGTTGCAGTTGTAGGCGCTGACGTTGAAGCTGCGACTGTGGAGGGATTAAATCCTTGGCAAACTTATGAACTGTATGTTGTTGCTTACAATTCTATTGGATACTCAAATAATTCTAACACTGATACCGATGTCACCAAGTTTGCATTTAACCATACTTATTATTTGTCGATACCGGTGTCCGATGCAAAAACAGCGAAGTTCGAGCCGGATTCTACTCGAACATCTTACACCAACGTAAGGCAAGCCGTTGACTTGGCATTTCTATCAACCGTTGATGCTGACACTATCGGGCAATATAAAAACGCTAATAATGACTTTAATGTTTACCGTCTCGGCATGGCGTTCAATGTGACTACGCTGCCGTATGTGAGTACAAGTAACTTCTCTATATTGGGAGATACGCTTTCTATTGACATTGATGCTGACGGTTCAACAGCCGACTTCTTTATTGACATTTACAACACGAAACAAACATTCGGGGCTACCGGAGCATTATATAAGAACTTTGTCGGGTATAATCAGTCTACGGCTTTTGACGCTTCAATAGGAACAGGGCTTGGCACAAGTGGAATATCGCCCGGAATATTTAACATAATATTTAACCAAGCTGGAGAAGATACACTTGAGGCTACGATTGCAAGAGGCGGTGAAGCATCCTTTCTTTTAGTGTCAAATCAAGATTCTGTGCAGTCTGAGCCAGCCGGAGCGGAATATGTTGTACTGGACACTACCGCAACGGTGCTAAAATTTGCTTGGACTGTAGCGGCAGGAGTACCTTCTGATGTAGTGGTAACGTCTGACGGCTCGACAACTGTAACGGTGACATGGACTGACAACACACTCAATGAAGATGGTTTCCGTATAGTCGAGACAACAGGAGGTGCGTATGTCGATAGTGTGGCTGCCAATACCGAAACGAAACAGATAACCTCACTGATACCGAACACTCTATACGATTGGGAAGTACAGGTGAAAGGAGGAGCTCTTGACGGGCAAGACTCGGCTGCGGACAGTGCCTATACTTTCGCCGTTGCTCTTGCGGATAGTATCGGTTATGAACTCGTTGTAACGAATGGGGATTCAGTCAAAGCATTTATTACGTTCGCCGCACCTGATACCGCCGGAACAAGTCTCCCGGCAAATACTCTGTATAGTATTATGTTCGTGTCCTCTGCTGGTGATACGTTCTTTGTTGATAAGACTCCGGCAATATTAGACTCATTACGGGAAAGCCTCGGTATAGACGATGCGTGGGGCTGGAATACGTTTGCAGGATGGAACGCTGATGCTGATACAATATCGTTGGCAAAGGCAGGAGATACAGGGATAGGGCGGTCGTGGAAAATATTCGCGCGGGCGAAAAATGGACAGTGGTAACTTAATATTAATCATGTAATGGATTGAAGGAAGTAATGGAATTTATGTCATTGGCTTGGCTCATTAAATACAGCACCCCGGGCATACTATTTGCGCTGATTATTTTGGTTGTCGTATTGATGCTCACTGTCCGCCAATTACGGGTAGATATTACTTGCTTGACAGTCGCAATAGAAGGTTTGAGGCATGATGTCGTGTGGAAAGATGTTTACGCTGTGAAGGTTTCCGAGTATGAGAGGCGTATTTCTCGGCTGGAAGTATTAGAGGACGCTCGCAAATAAAATGATACTAAACCAGATAATGAAAATATTCGGCAAGAAACGAGAAGCTACTATGGATGATAAATTACTCGATATGTTAATGGAGAATGAGGGCTTTAGCGGGAAAGCTTATATATGCCCTGCCGGATATCTAACCATAGGATACGGTCATAATCTTGACGCTAAACCGATAAGCGAAAAAGTGAGTCGCATGATACTCCAAGAAGATATAGGCGATGCAATCCGTGACCTGTACGGGATATTCCCTGATTATTATAAGTATAGTCATAACCGCAAGATGGCTCTTATTGATTTAATGTTCAATTTGGGAATGACAAGATTGCGGAAATTTGTAAAGTTTATAGATGCTGTTAAATCGGATGATTGGAATGAAGCGGCAGACGAATTAATAGATTCGGAATGGTACGAACAAGTAGGCGAGAGATCGCCTAAAATAGTTGATTTAATAAAGAAGGGTTGACAGAATGAAACGTATTAATGTATTCAGTGCTACATTGCTCATGGTCATATTATTTGCATCTGTTGCTTATGCGGGCATCGGAGAAACCATTAAAGATTTTTTAGTGGATCAGGCGGCGGCAGCAATAATCGCCGGTGTATTTACCGTGCTTTCTTTGTTCTTTGGCGCAAAGGTATTAAAATTCAGGTCATTAATTATTAATCTCGTTGAAGCATTTAATAAATACAGCAGGGCGAGAGAGATTGATAGTGCCGGTGGCGACAAGGTAACGCCCGAGGAATGGACAGATATCTTTGAAAGTCTGCGCGGAGCCGTCAAAGCACTCATAGAATTACTTCCCGATAAACTGAAAGCGAAGCTCCCAAACATATAAAATAGTGTTGCTTTTTGCAACATCCCGACATCACAGAATAAAGGCTGTACTTAATTGTATGGCCTTTTTTATTGTTTACAATAGGTTATGGGAATACATTATTTACTTGACAACTGCAACAATATTGTTTTATTTGTTACAACAAGAGAAAATAACAGAGTTAAACCTAAATGTCGGAGAGATTATGAACAAGAAACTGAGGATGCAGATCATTGACTGTTATTTCAATCAGGCAAATTACGCGCAGATCATCGGCGAGCAGGAAGCAAAAGTAAGCCGGGTAGTAAATGAGCGCGCTACTCTCACTGACGATGAAAAGAAACGATGGGCGGAAGTATTGGGTTGCGAAGTTGAGGATATATTTTAACAGGGGGAGACATGAAAAAGTATAAATACGACAAAAAAGATTTCGTGGTGGTTGGTGGAAAAAAGCTGCACCGCATTGTAGCGCTAAGAAACTTTGGCGATGTGAAGAAAGGCGAGAAAGGCGGATACATACAACGCCATAATAATTTGAATCACAATAACAATGCTTGGGTCTACGGCAATGCTCAGGTCTCCGGCAATGCTCAGGTCTACGGCGATGCTTGGGTCTACGGCAATGCTCAGGTCTCCGGCAATGCTCAGGTCTACGGCGATGCTCGGGTCTACGGCAATGCTTGGGTCTCCGGCAATGCTCGGGTCTACGGCAATGCTTGGGTCTCCGGCAATGCTCAGGTCTACGGCAATGCTCAGGTCTACGGCAATGCTCAGGTCTCCGGCAATGCTCGGGTCTACGGCAATGCTTGGGTCTCCGGCAATGCTTGGGTCTCCGGCAATGCTCAGGTCTACGGCAATGCTCAGGTCTACGGCAATGCTCAGGTCTCCGGCGATGCTCAGGTCTACGGCAATGTAATAAATATTATATCACAGGGTTGTTTTGACATTACTGCATACGCCGATTTAATACAGATAGGTTGTGAGCTACAGACTATTGATGTTTGGGAGAAAGACGTTGACAAAATAGCTCTCAAGCATGGTGTATCAAAAGAGGACACAGAGATATACAGGCAGACGGTAGCTCTCTGTAAAATGATGTTAAAAAAAGAAGGGTAATATGGAAAAGTCAAAACAATATTTAATCTACGGACTGTTTTTCGCATTCGCGCTCGCTTATTTTGGCATTCATATCATCGTTGCTCTTATGACCGGGAGTTGGTAAGCAATGATAACCTATAACCTCGACAAGCAAGGAAATTAATATGGCGATAACTGAACAACAACGAGAAGAACGGAAGAAATTCCTCGGCTCAAGTGACATGGCAGCATTGTTCACTGATGACGATGGCAAAAGTCTCGATCCTTTCAAAACTGCTGCTGACGTATGGGCGTTAAAGACATTCACGCAGGAGAAAGGCGAGAAAGAATCGAAAGCGATGTCTATCGGGCACAGGTATGAATCGGCATTGATAGAATTTGCCCGGCAAGAGTTAGGAATGGAGATAATTACTACTCCTGAGAAAATGAGATTTATCTGTAAAGAGCATCCACTATTTGCTTGTAACCTTGACGGCAAAACAATAACAGACCAGCCTGAGATAGTCGAAGCCAAGACAACAGGCCTCACAAGCGAATGGGGCGAGCCTGGTACTGACGATGTGCCATACAGGGTAATCGTCCAAGTTCATCAACAAATGCTCTGTACGGGCATGGAGAAGGCTCACATAGCCGTTCTTATGGGGCGGTTTAGTTTAACCGAGGAGATGTATGTAGTAAACCGTGACGAGAACATAATAAATGCCATAATACAACGTGGCGAACAGTTCTGGAATAACTATGTTCTCACGAAGACACCGCCGCCTGACTCAGAGGTCGGTAACATTAATGTTTTCAAGAAAATTGTCAGGCAACCTGGTTCTTTTGCTGATGTAGACGAAAATCTCATCTCGAAGTGGGTGGAAATGAGGGGGCTGAGGATTGCAACAGAAAGGGCTGAAAAGCTCTCGTTTGCCGAAATACTATTACATCTTGGCGATGCGGAAGGTGTAACAATGTCTGATGGTTCTATGTTTACATATCTAAAGCAGAACGGCGCTGATCTAATTGACAGAAAGCTCCTGAAGGCTAATTACCCTGAAGTTTACGATATAATCTCCACGCCTAACGCATACCGAGTTGCTCGGATAAAGAAAGGGAAGTGATGAAATTTATAGATGCCGAGAAAAAACTCAAAAGGATTGCTGGCAACAAATATCGTTCTTTAGAATATGATAAAACATATAACGAGGATGGTACGGTTAAAACAAAATGCTCTATATATGTAAAAGACCCGCAGGGGTTCTATAGCGGGCATGATTGGAAAGAAGCATTTGCGGAGTTGCGGAAGGCCATGGCTCCAAAACCTATTGAAGAAATACCAGAATGAGGGGCATAATGGAATTAACACCTGAAAACAAAAAGCACATCGACTCTATGTCATACGAAGGGCTCCTATCTCAATGGAGAAATGCACCAGTAGGCAGCCCGTGGTTTCAAGGAGAAACAGGTAAATACTGGGGCGAAAGAATGAAAGAGTTGCGTTCACAGCCGGATGGCAATGCAGAGCATGTTCGTTCCTCTAAATCTATAGGGTGGTAAATAATGGATAACCAACTGCAAATTATAGTTGATGAAAGCGGGCTCGAAAAGTCAAAAGCACAGATAATACTCGATAAATTCACGGATTATTTTGAGGTCGCTGCCAAATGGGAAAAAGAGGCCAAGGAGCTTGTTGTGACCGATGCTTCGCAAACAGAGATTATAGAGAAGGCGGCGGTCGGCCGGAAGATACTTTCGGGCAAACGCATTGAGTTAGAAAAGACCCGAAAGCTCATGAAAGAAAACTCATTGCGCGAAGGTCAGGCTATTGATGGTATATCCAAGACACTCAAGGCGCTGATTATTCCTCTTGAGGACTATCTTAAACAGCAAGAATGTTTCGTCCAGATCGCAAAAGCAAAGAAGGACGAGGAAATACTCCGGCTCGCTCATGCTAAAGAGGAAGAGGATCGGCTCGCACGGGAGAAAGCCGAGATGGTAGAGGCTGCCCGCTTATTCGAAATAGAGCGCAAAGAGCAGGAGCGCGTTCGCCGCGAGAACGAAAAACTCAAAAAAGAGATCGAGGAGAAAGATCGTCTGGCTTCTGCAGAACGTAAAATGGCATTATTGCATCAAAAGAAGATCGAAGAGGCGAGACGTAAAGAGCAGGAGAAAGCTCGCAAGGAAAAAGAAGCTCTCGAAGAAAAGGCTCGCACGGTTGCGGCAAAGGCCAGAGAAGAGCGCGAGAAGGCCGAAGAAGAGAAGCGTATTGTGCGGGAAAAGGCCGACGCCTCTCTCCGTGAGTCCAAGCGCCTCGCTGGAATAGAGAAAAAAAAGCACGAGGATGAGCTTGCCAAACTAAAGGCCGTTGTTGAGGAAAAGCCCTGCAAGTCAATTCAGGCCACATGCCCTAATTGTGGTAATGTTTTCACACAACCAATTTAACATAGAGGGAAGTAATGAAGGAAAATAAAACAGCAGTTGAGAAATTCCCGGACCTTCCGAAAGAAGTAAAACAACCTCTACCGGCAACCATCAAAGCCAAAGGGAAAGGTCTCCAACTATCTTCCCTTGATGATATGTGGCGGTTTGCCGGATATGTTATTACTTCAGGGCTTGCGCCAAAAGGGATTGACAAGGCCGAAGGAGTCGTGGTCGCGCTCCAGTTCGGGTTCGAGCTTGGCTTATCCCCGATGCAGTCTATTCAGAATATCGCTGTAATAAACAAACGTCCTTGCCTCTGGGGCGATGCTGTGCCGGGGCTTGTGGAGTCGTCAGGCAAACAGGAATATGGATATCCTGCTAAGTTCGGCGAGCGCAAAGCCGATGGCTCATACCCGGATAATTATGGGTATAAATACATTACTAAGCGCGTTGGCAGAGATGAATATACTTATATCTTCACTGTTGGTGATGCCAAAAAAGCGAAGCTTTGGGGAAAAGAAGGTCCTTGGACGTTTTATCCTGATCGGATGCTTCTTAACAGGGCACGCACTTTCTGTATCAGAGATGTTTACCCTGATGTGCTTAAGGGTATCTACACAGTTGATGAGGTTGAGAATATCGTTGATGCCGAGTTCTCAGTCGAAGAGGACAAACCAAGAACCGAGAAGGTTGCTGAGTTGCTTGGTTATGGAGATGTCAAAAATGTAGTGATCGATGAGGTCGATACCAATGTTGACACGGATACCGGCGAAGTTACCGAGAAGGTCGAAGAGGTTAAGCCCGATGTATCTGTTAAGCAGAAGGCATCGAAGGCGTCAGCTAAAAAAGGTACGCTGTTCGATCCATTAGACGATGCGTTTCCTGGCGGCGCTTAAATATAGTGACATTGCAAGGCGGTGACGGTTATGGCGCGCGCACCACATGGTTCGAGTCCATGCTCGCCTTGTTAAGAAAGGAGCCGAGAAGATGATACAAATTATGCTGAATACCCTGTTAGGAGTGATACTCGGTGCTTTCACTATGATTTTATGGCTATCGAGAAAGCACAGGTGGAGAAGTAAAAAATGATACCGGTATATATCGGCCACGATACAAAATTCGGAAAGAAAATCTCTCTCGGGCCTTGGAAGAAAGAGATCAAGC
>Ga0307928_10000457_pt1 | contig 30689 bp, 39 predicted proteins | sample AceLakmetagen232_FD_201815 | JGI IMG/M metagenome (GOLD analysis project Ga0307928, IMG submission 201815) | Saline water microbial communities from Ace Lake, Antarctica - #232 | ecosystem: Environmental > Aquatic > Non-marine Saline and Alkaline > Saline | place: Antarctica: Ace Lake... | reverse complement strand
TTGGTGCTTGTGCTGCATTAGTTATTTTTCCAGCAGAACTTATTCTCATTTTTTCAGCAACAGTACCATTAAGACAGGTCTGAAAACTCATATAAGAATCTATACTAGAAGGAGTTCCATGCACCCAATTTCCTTCGGTATAAATACCAAGTCGACCAGATTCAATAGAAGTTGAACCTCCGAGTGCTCTTTGTAAGAACTGAATACCAGTTCCAGTATTAGTCATAGCAGCATGAGTAACAATATTATCGAAAATAATAAAATCCACTGTATTTTCAACTGTCCCTGTCAATGTTATTTGTGGTAAAAGTTCATTCCAATAAATCAATGCTGTTCCAGTTGTAGAAGTAACGGTGACAGAATTAGGACCTGTCTCAAAATCAAAAACTAGATTTTCATTATTAGATCCACCAACACCGCCAATAGTTAATGTTCCACCAGTTGCTAAAAGCGCTCCATTAGGATCCACTCTTAACTTCTCAGAAACTGTTCCGTTAAGTGCTGTTTGTATAGATAAATAAGAATCTTGACTTGCAGCAGTACCAGTCCATGTACCTTCCGCAATCGCTGCAATCCTAGCTGCATCATAAACATTCGTATCAGAAGCTGTAAAATTAAACAGCATTCCAGTTCCACTACTAGTTATAGCAGCAGTTGAATTATTGAATGTTAAGAAATCTGTGGTTGCACCTGACGTACCTGCAACAGTAATACTATTTAATAATTCCCAATCAATGCTTAAAGCGCCACCATAAGGGGCAACATTAATCTCAGTCAAACCCGGCATTAAATCGCCAAAAGTAAAGGTAAGACCCAGTGCAGCCGCACCACCATAACCACCAATCGTTCCTGTGGTAAGATTAAATAAAATAGTCCCATTAATTGGTAAAACAATAGAATTAAAACTAACATCAGATGAATTTGATAAATCTTGATTAATCGTACAATCAGTACTGACTACTAAGTCAATCGTACCACGAGAAAATGTAAATTGATTCTCCTCAACAGATTCAGTTAATAAGGTGGTTGTTTCCTCATAACCATTTGCTGCTGCATTCGTACGATAAAGCGCATTTGCTGTAGTATACGCACCTGTAACATCTGTTAATGCGGCAAAAGTGCTATAAGTTGTTAAAGTTGTCCAAGCACCATTCTCTCTAAATTGAAAATTATTGGTTGCACTACTATAATAAATAGTTCCATTATCTGTAAAAGGCGCTGAAGCTTGAGCATCTAAAAGTAAAGCAGTTGGATCAATTGCCCCATCTACCGTTAATTTACCAGTGAAATGCCCATTAACAAAAGTAGGAGAAGCAGTCGTTAAAAGCGATTGCGCATTTGCTCCACTTACATAACCATGTTCTGTCGCTGTTAAATGATAATATTCAGTCGCTGTTCCACCTTGTTTATTTAAAGTAGAATTATGATTAACAAAACCACCTGTATCACTCCAAGTAGTTCCATCAAATGATTCATAAAGATTTGTGTCATCAATATAAGTCATCATTCCTTCTTCAGCAGCTGTCTCATCCCAACGACTACCACCCCATTCGTATATATAATCAGCTGTTACTGATTGACTGGTAACACTACTTGTTCCTGTAGTGGTATTGATGTATCTATCATGAATTGTTGGAGAAGCAGGTTCTGAAGTTGTAAAATTAGTTTCTGAATTAACTTTATCTTGCCAAATTGTATCAGGAATAGATGAACTTGTTGCATGCTGTAATTCATGTTCATGAATCATTGCTAAAACAACTGAATATTGACCTAATTCATTATTTACTTTAGGAGATAATCCTAAAATCTTTAACTGAGCTGTTTGAGTCGTTAATGTATTTAGATTAATCTGAGTTCCTGATTTTCCAATAGCATTATTAGGTGTTCCTAATACGATATTAGCATTTTGTCTAGCATCTGCTGCTGTTAAAGTACCATTAACTTGCATTTCAAATACAATATATGGATCATCACAAACATAGACAGTTCTAGTAGTGCTTGCTTTACGATAAGTAATGTTTTGACCAGAAGCTGTATATTGTTGTTCAAAACCTATTACAATACCTACCATTGGATCATAAGTGTTTGCTTTAGTACAAACAGGATTACCATCACTATCAAAAGCACCTGTCGTTGATACAAAATCACCCATATAAATAGGAGTAGCATCAGACGAAGCCGTGACATACTTTTCACTGCTAATTTCATCAGAAAAAAGCGATCTAATTATTCTTGCACCAAATGGATTATTTACATTTGCCATTTTAAAATACTCCTAAATTTATAAGGGATCTATCCATCCTTTTGAACTACACGTAAATATTCCAGTGAAACTAGTCCTATATCTAAACGCAGCTGATGTGTTAGTTTTAACTTCTATTAATGCTGCTGCTGTTAAAGTTCCAGATCCTGGAAGACCTATACCTATTTGACATATATGAAGTCCTGCGGCTTGATCATTGTTTTCTAATGCAGAAACATATAAAAGAATTCTATCCTCTGTTAAACCAGTATGACTTCTATCAAGTGATGCATATAATAATGCAAAAACAGTAATTCCAGTTGGAACATGTGTTAATGTTCCTGTATTTGCAGTCGCTCCAGTCGTTAAATCTGAAATTTCAGCAGTTCCATCAGCATTCGGAACAAAATACCAAAGGAATTCCCTATATGAAATTCCTTTATCAACTGCAAAAAATTTTAGAATATTAGATGTAGCATCAGTTCTTACTGATCCAACACGACGATATAAAGTATATCCAGTTGCATCCGTTAATAAATTAGTAGCAGTTATGCTACTATCAAATCCAGCATCAGTTGTGCCATCAGTTTTAGCTATAATAAATAAATGATACCAGGTATCAATGGCGATGCTTAGTCCGCTCGGAAAACCACCATTTCCAGTTCCTACAACCCAGTCAGAATCTATTTGTTTAACTAATGCTGATGAAAGACTCATGTTTCCAGCATCAGTTGAATCTCGACATTTTCCAATTGAAAAAGAAATATCATGATCTGTGTCCGTATCATTAGAAGGAAGCATCCCACTAATATATCCACGCATATAAGGCGAACTTGCTGAAGATCCGAATTCTGAATAAACTTGCCAATCACTTCCATCTGCAACAACAGAAGCAGCTGCATATTGATTTGATAATGATAAAGTTGCAGCACCATCAATTGTTTCAGAACCTGCTGCATCTAAAGTAACTGCATTTGAAGAAGAATCTGTCTTTTTGACATTTAATCTAAATCCTTTTGCTAATCCTGATATCGCCGGTAAGTTAACAGTAATATCTGCACTACTTGCATCTCCTAATATAGTTTTTTCAATATCACCTAAATCAACTGTTAAATCTGTTGTAATGAGTTCCGTTGTTCCACGAATTCTAGCTGCCACCACTCTCCAATTAGAACCATCACATAAAATTTCACAAAAATCTTCAAAATCATACAGCGTAAAAGTATCATAATCGTCAACTTTCTCTGATCCATGTGGACTTACTATGACTGCATTATTAGATCTTTCTACTTTTTTAAAAGTTATTCTATATCCATTGCCCGCTGTTGCGGATGTTAATAAATTAAAAGTAACAGCTGCAGAAGTAGCATTTCCAGCAAGTGTTTTACCTCTATCACCTAAAACAATCGAATAATCAGCTGCTTTTTGAACATAAGTAGTTGTAGTTGAATTTAGATCAGCAACAGAAGCAGTTAATCCAGTCCAATCAACAGGATTATAAAGATTAACAGAATCGGTTGTTGAAACAGTTATATCAGCTGATGTTTTAACAACTATCTTATAACTTCCATTACCCCAAATATCACCTTTTCCTTCAGAATCTAATATAATAGGATTGGTATTTGCAACCGATTCTCCCTGACCTTTCCATGTTGTTTTATTGGTTGTGGTGCCAGCAGTATAGGTATAAACCTTACCCCCTTCTAATGGTTCACCATTCTCATCAATAAATTGTATCCTCGGTGCTGGTAATAATGTTGACATATCTATTTATCCTCTTATTCTGTTTTACCAAAAGAAATATCTGGGTTGCTATATGCTTTAGCGCCTGCAAATGCAGATCCTTTTGTTGCTATTTTCATTAATCTTTGAACTATAACATTCTTTTTTGCGTCAGCTGCTTTTATGCCAAACTTAGAAAGTTGTCTTAATGCATTTATCCCTACTTTTGAACCAATAATTTTTCCAAAAACAGGGCCGGCTAATACTAAAGAACCCATTAATATTGGACTAAAACCAGCATGTACACCTAACCCCATAGCACCACCCCCAACACCGATTCCGGTAATTCCTTTTTTTGTTAACCATCCAGGAGGTGTTATTTTTGCACTATTTGTAGAACCCGGTTTTATATCTTCAATATAATTTATTAAATTGTTATATCCTTTTAATGTTTCTTTCTGTTCACTAGAAAATATTGTTGGATGTTCTTCATCTAATTTTAATGCTCTATTAACTACTTTTTTAGCATTCATTCCTAAATCACCTATTCTTCCAGCCTCTAAAGCGTTATGCATTAAAGCTGCTTGAGCCGATGCTCGTCCTTTTACATTTCCTTCTGGTAATGTATCTAATAATTGCTCAGCTGTTTTATTCTGATCTTTTCTTAAAAACTGTCCAACAATTTTATCTGCGTCAAAATTTGCTAATTTAAATTTACTTAATGAACCATGATTAAATGGAATTACTTTATTTTTATACATCTCTTGATTTTTTTCAAATGCTTCTGATAACGCTGGGCTAGTGCTTTTTAAATGTGTTTTTAAGTCTTCATTTAAAGAGCCATAAAGCCCTTTACAAAGATTATTTTTCTCTGGACTAACTGAACCACGCGTAAATCCTTTATTATAATTACCAACGTCCATTCCGATATCACGTCTTATTTTATCAGTTTGAGCATAAGGTAAATCAGGTAATGATAAATGACGATCAATATCTGACATTAACTCAGGATCTTGATGGCTAGATGGCATTAAAGATAATTCAGATTTTTTATCTAATAATTTTTGTCTAAAATTCTTTAATTTAACGTTTTCAGGATTTTCAGATATTTTATCTAATATTTTTTTATTGTTCTCTTTATATAATTTATTATGAGTTTTATAAGAATTCTCTAATTCCCCGGATAAATTATTTTTATAACTATCTGGACCACCCGCTTCTTCAATAATGTTATCGCCTGATTTTCTTAAGCCCTCGGCTATTTCTTCACCTTGAGGTTTTAATGAATTAAAGGGTAAGTAAGATAAATATTGCTGTAATTTCGGATAAGGTGTTAGTTTAGCGCCTATTTTATCAGCCATTCCACTTAACATTTCTGCAGTAGGACGTCCTAATGCCTCTATCCCTTTATATCCTAATCCTGGAATTAATGAGGCAGCAGCTCCGCCAACCCCAGGAACAGCAGATAAAATATGATGACCTGTTGGATCAAAATTTGTTTCTCCAACCGCAAATCCTGTACCTAATAATTTAAGAAATTTTGATAATTTTTCACCACCGCCAATTAATTTAGACACACCCGCTACCGCTTCACCAGCTTCTCCTACTGGAGTTGCCATTAAAGGGAGAATTCCACCAGCGAATTCACCTATTTTAACAGCCCAAGGATGTTTTTGTAACGCTTCTTGATAATCCTTATCTGATTTTATTATTTTATTCCACGAACGCGTATAATATGCAGCAGTTCCTGGTTTTAATAAATTCAATTTTTCGCCACCCTTCCAGCCTAATTGACCTAATCGACCCATAAATTCTTCAATACCGAGTTTTCCACCCTGCAATAAAGAGCCTAATGTAGATAATTTATCACTAGCATCTTGTTCACCACCTGTATCTCCTCTCTTTTGAAAAGTTTGAGATGCTATTTGTTCCAATGCATTTGGTGTATCTTGAGATTGAGTAGGCGCCATAGACACATTTGGATAATTACCACCTCCAAAGGTCTGAGAAGCAATTTGTTCTAACTGTGAATTATCTGCCATTATTAAACTCCTGGAACTTCTTGAGAACCAAATTTCTTTCTAACATTACTAATTAACTGAGTAAGTGCATTTGTTAATGAAACATTTCCTCTATATTTATTTGCCATAGCTTTCAATTCAGGTAAAGAATATGGGGTTCCTAACATTTTAGTTTCACGATTAAATTGATGTTCAACCCCAATCATTTGACTGGAATTTTGAGCAAATTGTTTACGCTGTTGTGGCGTTAATCCTTGAATTGTATTTGCATTTTTTACTAAAAAGTCAGCCCATTTGTTTTGATTATCAAAATTAACCTTCCCTGTTCGTGGATCAGCTATCCTGTAAGCGTCATCATAACGATTCCATAAATTAGAAACTGCTCCTCTATCATGAACTCCCTGACTCCCTAAAAAATGCATAAATCGTTCATGTTCAACAGCTCTATTACTAATACCATAGACAATGTCTAATACTTGTTGAATAGAAGCTTTAGGCATCCATAATGATGGTTTTGATCCTTTAATAATGTTAATTAATAAATTAGATCCTCGTCCAATATGTTGCATAGTATTAAAACGATCTAAGACTAATTGATTAATTTGCTTTCTTAATGGTGCACCTTCTTTAGAGAAGAAATTTCCAGCTTGTCCTATAATACCTGAATGTCCTCTATATAAACTTGCTTGAATATTATTTACATCATCTTTTATTTGCTGTTGCTGTCCGGCATCATTAATAATTGATGTTTTATAAGTAGTATTAGCTTTTGCTTCTTCAATTTGATATTGCTTTTGTCCAGGTGTTAATTGAGGTTGTCCTGGTGGAAATAAAAGCTGATTCATCGAAGGAGGTGGTGGTTGCATTGGATGTTGAGGTGGTTGCTGCATACCTTGTTGATGAGCTTGTGTTATGTCAGTTAATAAATTAGATCCTCTGCCAATATGTTGCATACCTTGTTGAGGTAACTGTTGAGGTAACTGTTGAGGTGGTTGCTGCATACCTGGTTGCATACCTTGAACTATCTGTGGAATTTGTTGTTGCATTGGCTGTTGCATTGGCTGTTGCATTTGTTGTTGCATTGGCTGTTGCATTTGTTGTTGAGGAGCTTGTGCTATTGCTGTTTGTGGTTGAGGCGCTCCAGCAGGTTGTGTTCCTCCAATTTGTAAAGTTGCACCACCTGGACTGGTATAAGATATCCCTTTACCTGAAGACATTTGTTTTTGTAAGACAGAAGATAAATATTGAGTATGAGCACTTCTAGGATTTTGAGCATAAGATTGCTGAAATTCTTTCCACAATGCCTCCTGCGGTAATGTTTTTCCAACCTGCATTTGATGTAAAGCAGCTAATGTTTTCATTCCTTGTAATTGAAGATTCTGTTGCTGCATACCTAGCATTTTTTGCTTCATTAGATTGTCACTATGCATAGACTTAATTTTTTCTAATGTTTGATAACCAGCCAGTGCACTACTAACTGGTTGTGGTTGAGGAAGATTTCTCAACAATCCATAATTTGGGGTCATTACTTGTGGCATTTTATATTCTCCTATTAAAACCAACTACCCGCTGCACCACCGGCGGCACCACCTATACCAGCGCCATAATAAGCACCCATAGGACCACCAGCCATGAAACCTAATCCAGCGCCACCAAGCATTCCTAATTGATTCATCCAATTTGATTGTTGTGCTTGATCAGCTCCATAACCGCCCATAATTGAATTTGCAGCTGAGGTGCCCATACCACCGTATGCGCCACCAATATCACCTGCATACTGGGCACCCAGCTGACCCAACTCTTGACCTGTTCCTAACGCACCCTGAAATGCTTGACCAGCTGCTTGCTGACCCATTCCGGCTAATCCACCTAATTGTTGTTGGTATTTACCATAGTCTTGATTAGCCATTCCTTGACCATACTGTTGAAGCGCTTTTAATGTGCCTCCTGAGCCACCTAAGCCTTTTGCATCGGATTGTCTGTTAATTGCTCCCAATCCCTGCTGTAATTGAAATTGATAGCCTGGTGATGATTTAAATTTGTTTAAAACGCCTTGCTGAGCCTCTCCTGGTCCTTGCGGAGCACCAGGTACACCAGGTTGACCACCGCCTTCACCTAATGAAGATTGATAATCTCCTAATGCTTGTTGACCAGCTTTCATATAAGGATTTAAAAAACCCAATCCTTGACCATACATTCCCATGATGTCACCGCGACCTTGTTTCCAAAAGTCTTGGTAATTCTGAACAGCTTTATTCATCCAACCTTCGTATGCACCTTGAGCCTTATCAGCTGCACCACTTCCGCCATCAAATAAACCCATGATCTCTCTCCTTATGCTTTAAACCATTTAACAATTAAACTACTCTGCGTAATATCATTTGTCGCAACACCTAATCCTGTACAAACTAATGTTACTGCCCCAGATAATGTTTCTGTTGGTGTTGAAACTTCACTACTTTCTGCAATTAAATTATTACTAGAAATCATTACGGATACTACAGTCTGAGTAGCAGCACCTGTTCTAATAATCGTTGATTTAAGACACCAACTACCTGAATTAGCAGCAACAGCACCTGTGTCATATATCGTTGTTGCACCATACTTCAATCTAATTCTTTTGTTGTTAGCATTAGCAGCAACTGTTCCCCATGCTAAAACTTCATAACAATCTCCATTAGCAGTTAAACTATTTGCTGGTAATGAATAAGAAATTAAATTTGTTTCAGCACCACCAGTATTTGAAGCAGCCGTTGTATTAACATTTAATGTTCCACCTAATTGAATATTACTTGTTGAAGTACCAACTGGAATAGTGATTGAGCTACCAGATATGGTAACACCAGAAATAGTACCACCTGTGATCGCAACACTATCAGCATCTTGGGATGCAATTGTTCCAATATCAGCTGAATCTGCTTTTAAATCTAATTGTTTTTGAACAGTTGAATTATCAGTAGTTTTAATACCAACTAATGTATTTAATTCAGAAACTGATGCTTCTAAACCCTTTAAATCAGGCATATTAGCGGTATAACCACCAGATCTTTTCCAAATAGCCTCATGATAACGAGAAGCTTCATCTGGATTAGACAAAAGTTTTCTAGTAGGTGGCTGAAGAATTGCCGGATGTCGACGTGGTGCACTCATACGCTTGTTGCCTCCATGTCAGCGACCGCTCCTAATACAACTCTGTAAACAGGGTCACTTATTCTTAACCTAAATGTAAAATTTCTTGCCTGACCCAATCGATTCCATTTTGCTCGATGTCTGTATTCACCAACCTTTCCAGCACTTCTCCATCTTTCATTACCAAAATGATGACCACCATCTCTAGAAACAGTCAGCATCAATTGTGGATCACTTCCTTGACCTGACACTAATCCTGTCGCAGCTTGAACATCTATTTGGAATGAATTACAGAAAAGCCTGTTTAAATTACTTTGTAAATGTTGTCCCGTTCTTTCACAAATCAATCTTGTTCCATTTTCATCATATGTTTCGGATGATAATTCATAGATATTTCCAGATTGGAAATCTCCAACTAATCGTTTTCCAGCAAAATTAGCATAGCAATTAGCAATCCATCTTCCTTGTCTTGTATCAGATGTTGCTGGATCAACATTTGTTAAAGTTGAACGTCTTTCATGCCAAGATTTCGTCGTAACATCAAATTCCCATGTTCTATCAGCAGTTGGAAATATAATCGTATAAAATATATGTCCTTCCCACTGATATGAGAATCCAATCGCATCATCTACCTTTGAATAGCCACGAATAGCTCTATTTATTGGTTCAGTTGATACAATTTGTGGTTCATATGCTGTGTTCATGACAATAACACGATCGCCATTCTCATTATTTGCTAACCAAAATAGGATGTTGTTATCTGCAACAGCAAGTGAATAAGGTGCCTCACAACCATAATTAACTAAAACGTTCTCTCTTCTCTCAAATGGAAACGGAGAAGCGCCTGTGTCATACCATATTTCTGTTGTTTGTTCGCAAATTAGCCATAATTCTTCTCTAATCGCTACAGTTGCTACTAAATCATCTGGAAATGCAGCAGCTCTAGCAAATTGAAGCGTATTTATTTGAGAAAAATCATATGGATTATCATCACTGATATACCAAATATTTGAATTCTGACGAGGAAAGATCCCATAAGAATCTATCGTCGTAGGAATAAGTGGAACATAAAAGATATCATCAACGGTAATATCAAAATCCCAACGATCATCTTTTGTATGTCCAGTCGTATTTGTAAAAGTGATCGTTATACCGTTCGATAATGTTTGAGCATTTCCAGTAACAGTAACGTCTTGAGTATAAGTTGCTCCATTATCATCAGACCATTTAAATGTATCTGGTGTTGCTGCGCTTTGAATGATAACAATATAACTTTTATCCGAATCTCCAGAATAAGTTCCACCTGTTGTCATATCACTTATGCCAGTACCCGTAAAAGTAACATCTCCAATATTTGATGAAGCTGCAGTAATTTGAAAGAAATCACCTTTCGTTCTTGATACTTTTGCATCCGGATCGCTATCTTTTATTTGATAGATATAAGCGGCTACTCCATCTGACATCATTAGTTGCCAATCATTAGCAACAAAACGAACATTACCGATTGATGTTGGAAAAGTCCCTAATGACTCACTTTGACCATTTTGATTAATTTTATATAAAATATCATCTATCATGGCATAGAGTTTGTTATTTAAAACATACATACCACGAACAATTTTTTCGGTATCACCAGCCCTAAAAACCTTTAATCCTGGACAAGGTAATAAAGCAGTTGGATATTTACCAGTCTGATCATGCGTAACATACCAATTAATGCAGTTTTGAGCATCAATATTCAATGAAGGCATAGAATAGGATTGTCCAACAAATGGAATGGGTTGCTTCATCTATAGCCCCCTTCATAATCAGGCTGAATGAATATAGAACCCATTTCATTATCTGATTTAAGCATTTCATCTAATATTTCTTCAGCTTCTGCCTTTAATGTTACATAGGAATTTCCAACATTCTTACCAAAAAACTTACATAACCTATAAGCAAGATTAATCGTTAAACAATCTAACCATTCTTGTGGGAAATCGGCTGTGTTACTGGCTGTATCAAAATCATCAATCTTTCTCATAAATGTAAATCTAATGAGATTTTCAATATTCTGAGGAACATGCCATAAGCTAATAAGACCATAATCTCTTAATTTTGTGTAATTAAAAGAAACAGGTGTTCCTCGTTGAGTTTTATTAGGTAATTCGAAATATGTTTGATAAGAAAGTTCGTTTAATGGGATATCTCTATCATCTTTTATATCTGTCTCAACGACAACTCTATTGGCTGATAGAATCTTATATGGTTGACTTAATCGGGTAGTATAACCAAATACAAGATTACCAGAAGCACAGTCATCAGTGAGAACAGCGTTAATAGTGATAGTAGTCGAATCGGGAATAGTAGCAATCGTAGACCAATATAGAGTGTTATTATCTTGAACAATTCCAATATAATCACCAACAGTAAAATCAGCAGAACTTGTGACGGCAAGACTGCTATCACCTGTTGATTCAGCCGCACTTAGAGCAGTCCTAAACCATGTTTCGGTAGCATGAGCACCAGTAGAGTATATTTGATATTCGACAGTATTATATTGAGGAAATAAAATAGCCGTAGCATAAGTCCATAAATGAATTTCTTGAGCTTCCCATGCTTTTATCATCCTATTTAACTGTCTATTAGCGACAGCAATATCATCAGCTTCAGGAGTTTCTTCTGATGCTACTGCATTAATCATATATAGAGCATCATAAATAATTTCATTTCGCGTTTGCGAATAATTCGTCGAACCACTCGTAGTCATTTTAAAATCCTATTATTATAAATCTTCTGGCGTCACATCACCGGCGCTTAAAAAACTATCTGTCTGTCTAGGGCGCGCTATAGGTACGCGTGTATCATCTGGTAAACCTCGTACAAAATCTTGAGGCTGTCTTTCTTCATAACAAGAATTACAAACGAACAAGTTATTCCACTGCATTCTTCCATCACTGCCATATGTCCAGTGACCACATTGGTCACAGATAAATAAATAATCCCCCTGCTTGTAATGTCTTTGAACCATAATAATAACTTATCGTGTTATTGGGACATCTTTCTTTTGTACCCATAAAATAATTTCTGCCGTATCTCCAGCCGTTAAACCAGAGGTTGTTATTAAAATATCGCCTGTTATTCCTGTCCCAGCATTATTAATAATTCCACCAACATCACTGAAATCAAATTCACCAGAATGATCTGTTGGTAATGAAAGCAGCTGAACATTTGTTGTTGCATCCCAATATAAAATTGCTGACAATCCACTGGTTGTGTACTGAATTTTCTTTAATTTATTGGTTGTGATAGCGCCAATATATGCAGAAGCGTTATAAATTATTCCGGCTGATAAATCAGCATCACCAGCAATACTTACTTTAATAACACTGTTATGAACACCATCTTCTAATTTTTGAACTGTAACTGTACCTACCATTTTTTATATCCTTTTAGTTAAGTAGGTGAGCGCCATGAAGACGCCCACCTAATATTTTAACTACTACGCTGCGGCTACAGTTGCGCCAGCTGCTACACGTCTGAACTTGATTTGCATCGTAATAACACCTACGCCTGTACATGCTGCTACCGTACTTGATGCAACTATTTTCGAACCAGTTTCCAGTACTGCTCCAGATAGAGCTGTAACAGAAGCTGAAGTTCCTCCAACAGTTGCAGTTGCACCTAAATTAGCAACAGCCTCAGACATAATTGCCGCTGCTGTTCCATAAGTATTACCACTGATTTCTAACTGGAAGTTAGTACCAGCAGCAAGACCTGTAGCATCAGTGTTCATTGTTACTTCTTCAATAATCAAATCACCACCAGATGAGTCACCAGTTACATCAACTGTATTCACACCATCCTGTAAAATAGCTGAAGAAGTTAATGATTTAGTTATCACATGAACTGTACCGATCGCACCTAATGCCGAACCTGAACCATAAGCTAATGCACCACCAGTTGATCCAATTGCATCAACGAGAGACTTACTATCAGCAAGTTCAGTTCCTAGAGCAGTCCCACCGGAAGCAATATATGCTGCCAATGAGTTAGCTACAGGATCAGCTGCTAAAGTAACAGCATCAATCTTATTTACTTGACCCTGCATATACTCTTGACGTTCAACAACCGAACCATCTGCATTTGCCACAACAGCTGTTGTTACAATAGTATTATCAGCATCATTTCGACCAATAATAACCAATGACTCATGAAGAACCATAATCTTATCGGTTGCTTCAACGTTTGCACCAAAGGCAGTTACTGTGAAAGTTCCTGTCGCTGATACATAGTCCGTGATTTGACGTACTTCTGGTTCTGGTGAAGCTCCCACTGAATTGGTATTTTTGATAACTTGCATGTAATACTTAGTATTAAAGAAGTCATCTGTCTTTCCAGATAAATGTGCGCATACGATTGTAGTTTGACTTGCACCCATTCCGGTATCACATGTTCCGCTAAATACTAGTCCGCCAACATCCGGTATCAAGTTTTCTTGAACAAACTCTAAACGCTCTAAGACTGAACCATCAGCATTTGCTACAACAGCAGTTGTCGCAGCTTCGTTATTAGCACTATCTGTACCAATATAGTTTGATGGATAATCTTGCATAGCAGGAACAGGTGTCCCTTCAGAATCAACTGCATTAACAGATAAGTTTCCAGCGCATTTTAATGAACCGGGATCTAAAGTGGTCGCATATGCATCCGTATACAATACGTTATTAACAAACCAACCCGTACAAGCTGAAACAATTTCAACAGCATGAACGCTCGTCAGTAAGTTCTTTATTGTATTATCATTAATCTGCAACATGGTAAAAACTTTACCAGTTGGATTATGAATGATTGCATCATCACAATCACCGATCATGTCATTTCCAATGATTCTGACGTTATCTGCGACTTCACCCAATTCAATCAACTGATCGTAATTACCAGCTGTTGTTGAATAGAATTTGTTATTAATAATGTAAGTATCATCACAGACATTTGCACCACCACCATTCACATCAATCATCGTAAGACCTGTTGCTGTTCCTTCTAAGAACTCACAATCTTTGATTAATGTACCTGAGGAATTAACATCGATCATCATCGTTTGACTTGCAATATTACAAACAAAACGTAAATTTTCGATCATAGTATCTGCGACAGATACAGTTACAGATGCTGCTGCAGCCGTACCAAAACTAATTGTTCCACGATTATCACCGACACCCATACCAATAATGCGAATACCAGCAACATCAACTGCAATTCCGCCTGCTGCTGTTACACTTTCAGCATGACCTTCAGCAACCATGATTTTATCGCCATTATCTGTTTCGCAACGACCAATAGCGTAATCAATTGTTCCAAAAGGATTTTGGAAAGTACCTTTATAAGAATCTGTTCCTTTTGTTGAATCAACCCAAAAAACATTACCGTCTTTTGCTTGACTATCAATTAAAGGGATTTCATACGATGTATGTCCATGTGCAAATCCATGCGGATAAGCTGAACGATTTTTATTTGGACCTCTAGCCATTAGACTAATCTCCTGTATACGTGTTTACCGCCCTTTCGGGAGCTATACAGTTCGAAATTATTTTCATAATTAAGAACTATTGTTAAACGTTCCACGTGGAACATTATCTTTTCTTAGTTTTCTTGATATATGACAACTGTTCTTTTTCCTGTTTGTCTGTTGCATATTTCTCAAGATTCATTGCTGGTGCATTTAAAGGTCGCGAACCAGTGGTTTTAACCAATTTTCTTCCAGTTGTTCGCTGAGACTTTAATTGCAATTTTCTATGAACCATTTCATTCTCCTAAATATGATAAGAGGAAAATTGCAGCATGGCGTATTTTAATTATTAGGGACTTACTCCCTTTATTTATTTTTTTATCCAGCTGCAACTTCCCAATTTTAATGTTCCTATTTAGGCACCTGGGCTACCATAAATACCGCGCCAGTCAGTCCAACCAAAGCTATAACGCTCATATGCACTGAATTTCGCATTTTTAGTATCAAAGTCATTATCATCTTCAAATCTTGGTGCTTCACGTTCAAAATAACGTAAACCATTTGGACAATCAGTCATAATGAACCATGCATCACTATCTGAAAGATAATGATTAACGCGATATCCCTCAGGTATCATTCCCATTTGATACAAAGAGTTGATATTTCTCTCTGCTGTATCTGGTTGGAATGGATTCTTAAGAATACGTTCTGCATCAAACATAACATTGACTGGTACGATTAATTTACTAGGACGAATCGCAATACGATTGTTACGATTATCTCGGAAATTAGCGATATCAATACATGCTGTTTCTAATGCCGCTTCAGATAAATCTGCTGCAGCAGAAAGTGTATTTGATAAAGTGCCACCATCTGTTGGATGAGAGCTATTCAGTAAAGTAACACCATCCCCACCAGTATATTCAGTGTCAAACGCACGATTAAGAACGTTAGCGCCTATATTTTCTTTAGTTTGATGCATTGAAAACGCTAACGCTTTCGAACGATCAGTACCAAATTTTGGATATAGACAGTCAGCTAGTTCTTCACGGGTGATCACAAAACCCAATGCATACGCTAAGTTGGTATAACGTGAAACATAGTTCTGTTTCATTGTGTCATACTGAATAGCTTGACCTTCAGGTTTTTGTGGTGCTAATCCCATTCCGACTAGACCAACATCTTCTTCATATGCCTTGTCAGACATATTGATTTCAAATACGTCTTTCCATTCTGAAATATATTCGTTATATGCTGCGCCCCAAATCTGATTAAGACCGGGCCATAGCAATTTAGGTAACGATCCACGAGTTATTACACCTGCCATTTGCTTATCTCCTATTAAAAATTACTATTATTGACCCGTTGTATCTTTGAATGAACAGTAGTTCATCATACAAAGTAATTTCGCATGAGCTCCCATTTCGTTATCAGCACGAGGAATCATGCCAATAATTTTCAATGGTAAGGTCTCGGTCGTTGTTATAGTGGATTGGTCTAATTCCATACCGGATAAACCAGTGACAGTACTTCCCGTACCAACTGTAATATTAGCGTTATTACCAAAATCTGTAACAGCAAACGTGCCACTACATTGAATTTCAAATAAAGCATAAGGGTCAACACAAACAGTTAATACTCGTTCCGTAGCTTGTGTACGATAAATTTGATTTTCATAAGTGCGACTTGGTTGAACACCAGTCACGAAACCTAAAATTTTATCACTCGCAGCAGCTTGTGCTACTGAAGTTAAATAAATATCTAAATCTCCACTTAATGAGGATGTACCCTGAGAAGTAACGAAATCACCAAGAAAAATATCTGTAGTCGCATCTACCGCAGCAGTGACAATACATGTCATTGTCTGCGGAACATAACCACCTACAGAATTAACTAGACGTGCGCCAAAAATTGAATCAACATTTGCCATGTCAATGTCTCCTATTAAAATATAAAAAAATTATATAAAAATCCGTAATTTCTTAAAAGAAATCACATATTTAAGGGAGGAATTGTGGCAAATAGATAAATTAATCTTTTTTATGTAAATCTACTTCAGTAATTAATTCATCATCAATTTTAATCTTTCCATGAAAATTTGAAGCAGAAGAATTCTTCGATTTGTATTTTTTAATAGCTGAATCAATAGAACTCTGTGCAATATTAGAAATTCTATCGTCAATCTCACGTTTTTTTGCAAGTTGATCAGCCTTATACAGGTCTGCATCTATTCTCATGTAATAACCAGTAATTCCACCGCCAACTGACTGGCTAGCAACTGATCCAACTTGTTTGGCATCTTTAGAGCGCTCTTCACCCTCTAAGATTCTTTCTTTGACATGCTCATAACCGGCATTTTTGAACTTAGTTATTCGATCACCTACATCATTAACAAGCCTGTAAAAATATCCAGGGTCTTGCTTGATTCCGATCGATTTCTGATCCTTTATCGGTATTCTCTTAAACTTCCTTGCTCTTTCTTTGACCATATTGGTCCCAGAAGACGTACGTTTTACTTTTCGTACAATTGATTCAAGTTTAATCTCTTTTTTTTGTTTGTTCAAATCATTTTCAGTCATAATCTACTATTCCTCTTGTAAGCTCTTATCCATATTAAATAATTCTCGTGCATATTTCTCTTTATCTAATTTTGGGTTATGTCGGGCTAATCGTTTAAATACTGCTTGAGCACCTTTTGGAAGATCACTAAACTTATTTCTATTATTAGATTGAACGGGTTTATTCTCAGCAATTGAACGTTCAACAGTTTCGTATGGTTGATCTACATCTCGTCTTTGATTTTTATTAAAAAACCTCGGGAAATAATCAACGACATGTTTTTTAACACGATGTAATCTATCTGATGTCGATAGATGTGGGTATTTTTGTTGTAAAACATTGTCCTGATCAATCGCATAATTCATCATTGCGCGTGTTTCAGGGGATGTGCCATTAAACCAATCACCATTTTCTTCTTGAAAATCAACTAATGCCTCTTCTAATTGACCATTTTGCATATTTGGCGGTGGTTGATTCATGTTTTGGGGCGTTTGAGGTGCCATTTCATTTGGCATCTGTTGTTCAGACTGTTCGTTCGATCTCGTAAATGATTGATTTAAATCGATTATATGCTTATCGAATGCTTCAACAGCGGGAACATCACCACGTTCGATCGCCTCTTTTCTTCTGCTTAAGAGATCATCATAGTCTCTTTTTTGACCATATGTTGCCTGTTTTTGGAAATGATCAGAAAGCTGCTTCATTGACCAATTCAATGATCTTAGTTCTCTTCCTTGCTTTGTGATTGTCTCTAATAACTCACCACGATCAACAAACTCCCGTGCATCCCTCCATGTTGCATCATCTCCTTTAAAATAGTCTTTTGGTTTCCACCCACGTTCCATCGCCTTTAGTTCTACTTCGCTATACTGCTTCTTTTTCTTTGTATGTTTTGGAGGGGCCAACTCTTCTAATGAATCCGCAACCTCATCAAACGCTTCTGATTCTTTTTCAGTATTTTCTATATCAGTGTTTGGTTTTTGTTCAGGTGTTTCTTCTTTATTCACCAGCCCTAATTCTTCTGGAGTGGGCAATTTAATCGTTTCTTCTTTCTTACTCGTCATATCAGAGTTTATTTCTGATTCCATATAATTACTCCGTCATTTCAATTGCTAAAATATCTTCATCATTAACTATTCTGTATTGTGATTCTTCATTTTCTTCATTATTATCAACAGAATAGCCGCCTTTTTCTGCTAATGTTACACCAGCATATTTAACGAAATGTACTCTATCCCCTATTTTAGGTAGGACAGTATTTTCTAAATCAGGGAAATTAAAAGCAAGCGGACCAATATCAATGATCTCTCCACTAGAGAATCCTTTTAATTTTTGATCACTTGAATCTTTAGGCATAATAAATCTTCCAACCTTACCCTCTTTGTCTTTATCTGCTTTTATAAGAACTCTATGCAAAATAGGAACTAGCTTACATTTTGATGACATTTTCATTCTCCTCTTCATTCTCATTAATTTCTATTTCATCCACTAATTCATTAAAATCATCAAATTCAATATTAAATAAATCATTGAGTTCGAGATGTCTTCCAACCCAACAACACATGTTTTTTGTATAGGCTGGATTGCTCATTTCTGAAGAGGAATGGATTAGATCGCGAAGTTCATCACGACGACGTTCGATAAGTCTGAAGACTTCTTTGGTAACATCGTTTTGTAACCATAAATTAAAAAGATCTCTCTCGATCATATATATATATCCTTAACTCTAATGTTAAAAGCCTATTCTTGAGGCGGTTGTTCTTGTGGAGCTCCTTGAGGTCCTCCTTCTGGTTGGCCTCCTTCTGGTTGGCCTCCTTCTGGTGCTCCTTGCATACCTTGATGCATTTCTTGCATTAATTGCTCTTCAGATGGAGGTGCGCCACCAGGTGCTTCTGGTTGTTGCAATCCCATCTTCTTTCCAAAAAGATCTGTTAGCTGTAATAACTTCTGTTTATCATCATCACCAAGATCATTTGCTGAATCAAGCATCTCCACTAATTGAGAAATTGATTGATCCAATGAAACTCCTTTTTGGATATCTCCTTCTGAAGCTGTTTGTCCTAATTGCGATAGTTGAACAACTGAACTAACTTCTTGAGCTCTTGAGTTCGAATCCACATTTACTTTCTCTAATTCTAATCTCTTTTCGTCGAGCTCTAAACGTATCGCTTCTAATTCTCTTTGAGTAAGTAAGTCTGATGATTCCATCTTGATTTTTTCAATTTCTGCCATCATCTTTTGTGCTTCTGGAGGAGGTGGAGCATTAGGATTGGGCTTTTGAATTATTTTATCAGGATCTGGTATTCTTAATGTATCCAACCATCGTTTGGTAATTTCATAGTTATTTACACCTGGTTCACCCTTTAATTGCATCAATGCCTGTCCTTTAGCAATTCTCTGAGCTTCTGTAGACATATTAGGGTTAGCTATTGGAAAGATACCAACTTCATCAATTAAATAATCACCTGGATCAATCATCCCAGAGCCGATCGAGCTCTTATAGAACTGTGATGAACGTAAATAGGTTCGATTAAGCCAAAATAGCTTTTCGTATTCCTTCTTAAATGCTTCATAAAGACGATAGAGAATTGCGCTAAATACCTTATTTCCCTGTTCAATCAAGCTCAAAACAGTCGTTGGTGAGGTATTAGCACCAGGAGATTGTCCCTGCATAACATCACTAACTGTTGATATCTCTTCTACTGTCTTCATCATTAAGCTTAATAATTGAAATAATGCAGCCGATGGTTCTTTTATAGGCAATGGAACAATATTGTTTTTAATATCAGTTCCAGTTGCATCAAGTTGTTTCCATTCACCTGGTGCTACTTGAATTTTCTGTTTTCGTAGACGTAATTGTTTGCCAATAAATCCAGATGGTCTGTTTGCTAATGTTCCAGCATCTAATAGTTGATTGAGAATCGTGTTGATCGTTTCATTCAATGGATAGATGATGCGACCAAAGCCTAAACTATAGAAATCTCCATCTGGAGAAGGAATAAAATGATAATCAGTGAAATAATGAATTGGTTTGATCTTTACGAACTTCTTACTTTTCTCACTAAATATAAAACTGGTTGTGTTATACCTAGCAACAACTCTTAATACCTTTCTGGTCGGAGCATGAACAACAACAATATACGGTTCGGCATATCCATCACCATCAAGATCTAAAAAACGATGCTGTTCGTATATTAAGTGTAATTTATCTGATCCACCAAGTTCATCACCATCTTCTTCTTTTCCACTTCTATCTTCATCCGGATTCATCTTTTGCTCATGATCTGGCATTTCTTCATCAAGATCTTCCAAATCGATGGTTGTATAAACACCTAATCGCATTCTCTCTACCAAATCATTATCGGTAAAATACATCTTATGAGTAATACGCTGAGCGCTCTCTAAACTCTTTGCTTTATTATTAACCACAATATCATCAGGAATACATAGCTCTGTATCTGGTAATTGATCTAATTCGTTCCAATAAGACTTTCTGAATACAGTTCCAACCATTGGTAGAATCATGAGCAATCTATCTGTATCACTTCTCCAATGATCACTTACACCAAGAAGTTGATATGACATGTGGGAGCTTAATCGTCTGGCTAAATTCTCTTCATCTTCGGTTGGATTTGGTTTCATATTATCAACAAAGACAGCTTTATCGTCTTTTGTTGCTTCTGGATTAGTTCGAGCATTGAATTGAATACAGGCTGTGAGAACACCAGGATATTTAACACAAGCAGCACCTGGCCATGGAGAATTCTTGCGTTCCTTAACTTGCTTGGCAATCTTCATTGCCTCGTTAAGTTGCTTCATCCATTCTTCACGACTATCTTCGTCTGTCTTAACTCCCTTACATACCTTTTCACCAATCTTTAAAAGCTCTTCATCATCTAAACTTGAAGCAATGTTTGGTGATTTAATAAAAGACTGAAGTCTTTCAGGTATTTTGTATTGAGGAGGTTGTGAGGATAATCCTTGCTCGGAAACCGCGTAGTTGGCCATTTTCTAACCTATTAAATAGAATTAAAAATTAGTAGCCACCTACTTGGCTTTTATCATCCTCATAGTAATCCAGTTCATCTGGCATAATAGTATCAGGATGTTTCTGATTATAAGTATAAGTTTTAAACGAATAAACTGCAAGCTGCAATGCAATGTGTAGACGAGAATATCTGTTCTTGATTGGCTTGTCCTGAAAGTCTATATCAGCTCTATCACTGCGCGGTTTGTAATTATATCCACCTCTGAATCCTTCACGAAGAACAGGGCATTCGTCTTTTGATAGAACTAATGTCGGTAATCCCATATCTAGTTTTGTAAGACATTCCTTAACATTCTCGATCAATTCATTCGATTCGATTTTAGATAGATTCTGATAGTCCAATAGATGACCATCACAGATATCCATCCATCCAATATCCTTACGATCTAGTTTGAGGTTGAATAAAGGTGTGAAGTTATCAAACCTTTCCAAATATAATAAAACATGATTGATCAATAATGAATCAAGACCACTTTCATTAATGAACTCTTTGAGAATGATCATTTGATTGAATTCTGTCACACCAACAATCACAGCTGAGCAATATCGCTCAACATATATCCCTATAAATGCGGAGACTATATTGAATTCCTTCAAGTCTATCTCATGGGTATGAATTAAATCATTGTATTCTGGGTAGATAGAGAATGAATTGGAGAATCTCTTTGTTAGGTAATTAAGAGCCATAGTCACTGAGTCTACATCATCATCATACATGCCGTTAGGAAATACAGCTAAGTTGTGGATAAGATCATTTCGCCACGAAGCTCGTTTTGGAATAAACACACTTCCTGATGCTATTGTTGGAGTACAAGCATTTGCTCTACTGCCTTTATCCGTATCTACCTTAACAGCAGAGATGGGTAATTTTGAATCACATCTAAGTTCTTGGATCAAACTTTGACCACTAGCTCTGTCTTCAATCAATATGATGTTTGGATTGTATTGATACGCTAATCTCTTAACCTCTTGCTTTAGATCAGGGAACATCACCTTATTCTTATATCTATCGATCAAATAATATCCAGTTGATGTTACTCCCCATGTTGTCCCAACACTGAAATCATTCTCTTGTTTCGTCTTAAATGCTGTGTCCCACGATTGAAGAATGAAGTCGAATTTGGGTAGTTCCTCATAATCAACCAAATCTTTTACGGGTATTATTTGTCCTTCCTGTATAGATGGTCTTTGTTGATACAATGCCTCAAAGTTATAGCCAATAACGTTTTTTATCTTAAGGAGTGTTTTACGAGGGAATCTATCAGGACATAGAGCATCTCCAACTGATCGACCAAGCACGTCATTGTCTTCAGCCAAAGCAGGTAGATTAATGATATTCCAATCATCAGCAAAATCACTCTCAAGTATACGTCCAGCAAGATCGGATTCATGCCAGCGAGTCATGATAAGAATCATAGCACCATCAGGTTCAAGACGTGTGTATAGATCGTCTCTAAACCAATCCCATACTTTGTCCCGATATGTCGGACTGTTCGCTTCCTCTCGGCTTTTTACTGGATCATCAATGACTATTAAATGACCACCTTGACCTGTAATGCCACCACCAACACCAACAGCTCTATAGCCACCGCCTTGGATGGTCTCCCAATCCTGAACAGCTGTGCGCTCTTGATTAAGCTTGAGATATTCTCTACCAATACGCCTACTACTTCTTGAGAACTTATCCGCTAATGTTTGGTTGTAAGCACCTACAATAATTCGATGCGTTGGATTACGACAAAGCCAGTAAATAGGAAATCGTATTGTAGTCATTTCTGACTTACCATGACGAGGTGGACAGAATATCATCAACCTATTTATTTTCTTATCTAGGATTTTGTTGATGTATTTTTGAATGTATTGAAGATGTATCCAATCCCAATTAAAGGTTGGCGTACTTTCTTTCAGCCAGTCATAGAATTCAAGATCGAACGTTTTAACGCCTTTTTTCTTTTCGTCTCGTTCTTCCCATAACTGTTCAATCTTGTTCTGTATGTCTTTTTGCATTCTCTGTACTAATTTCTTCCAATTTATCGGCGTTCTGAAAGCATAAATCCATGGCTCTTGTGTCAGCTTCCAATGCTGAATTTTCATGATAATCTTTCTTAAAAACACGCCTTTCCTCACCTGAAAGACATAAATCACGTGCAAACAAATCTAATATAGCATCTTCTGTCTTAAACAAAGCCCCAACAACTTCCTTTGCTATTTCATCATCATTTGCTATTTCATCATCATTCATATACTTGTTCATCCAACTGCTTCTCATCACTCTCGTTTATTTCATTCTCTCTAATCTACAGACATGTCTATCAATGAACTCAATCATACATATCGGACAATATTCAATACCCAAGAGTTCATAGACTGTTTTCATTCGTCCATGTTTTGCACAAACAGGTAATGGCTCAAGATCACTCACGTTCTGGAATAGCTTTGAATCAGAAGTGACAGGGATATGAAATCCGCATTGAGCACAGATCACATGCTTTCTATCAACGAGCTCCACGAAATCGCCTTCATGGCTTTTCCATCCACATTGATTACAGAATATTATCGGCTGCATTTGTTAAGCTATCCTACGTAAATCTAAATAAACGGAAATTATCAGCAACACTATACCTATACCCATATGGTTAGGAAAAATACACAGAAATAGTATTGCCCCTGTGATGCGAGGGAAAAACAAAAACCCCAATATATCTAGAATTGGATAATTGAAATTAACCATATATTGTCCTATTCCCCTGTTTATACCATGGATGATTAGATGCTCTTTTCTTCTCCAGAGCTTTATACTTTTTTATGTCTCTGAGCAACATTTCGTCAATTTCATGTAAAAGTAATCTCTCATTTTTATCATTCACTTCTTATGTCTTTCCTTCCAAAGTGTTTCTATTCTATCCAAGAGTTTCTCATCTGTAGCAGCTCTAACGATCAGAGAGTTAATCTGTGCATCGACTAATGCTTCATCGTACTCATCTTTAGGAGGTTTAGGACTAAATCTACTGATAAAAAGCTCTAGCATTCTAGGATTACCATTCAAAGCCATTTTGATTCCTGTCTCAAACAGATCAGGTTTGTATGGGTCTACGTATCTATTGAATTCACGTCTGATGTCCCCTGATAGCCTAGGTCTTCCCTTTGGGTTTCTAACTTCACCTTTTTTTATCTGTCCTGAATGTGTCATTTATTTAACCATTTGTTAAAGTATTAGTGTATAAACAATGTTCATTTATTATCATCAATCCATTCTTTACATGTTTTACCAAGGTTTGCTTCATTATCAATTATATCACATGGTTTTTCACATTTATTACAGACGTAGTAAAAAGTACACTGTTTGTCTGTGAAATCATCATTTCCTTTAGCGGTCATTGGAGCATGACAGCATTTGCTAAAGATCATTTCTTCTCATTCCTTACCTTTTTCTAATGGTACAATTGCATACATAAGATCAGCGTTCATTGCGGTTGCCATTTTTCTTAATGTTTTCAATGTAATAGATTTTTTTTGTTCATCATGTTCAATCCTAACAATTCTAGATGGACTAACTTTTGCTCTTTTTGCCAGTTGTTTAATCGTAATACCTAAAGCTTTTCTGTAGAGTTTTATCCACTTATCATGTCTTGGTAAAGTTTCATTAATCATTATATATTGTAAGCTAAAACGATAGATAATTCAAAAGAGTGGGAGGAGAGGTCTGCATTTACTTTTTCTTTCTGCATAAATTTTGTTCAACTTGTCTCTACATTTCAGACAGATTGTTTTTGACTTGCCAAATTTTCTTTTGTCTTTAATTTGACCACAGATCTTGCATTTGAATAATCCTTTTAATAGAGTCCTCACGCTTCTTACGCTCCTTGTTTTATACTCTTCCGTACTTAGAGACCTTTTCAAAGGTAGATCTTCCTTTTAGAGGTTGTTTTGCCTCTTTTATCCGATTCCAATAATTATCTTCCTTCTGCTTTCTATATTTTGCATAATATTTTATCAATGCGTTATGGATATGCACGATTGTCTTATAATCAAAATCTTTTACGACATCCCAGCAAAAGATAGGTTTCATCAGATCCAATTTTCCTTGATCTAAATATGAAAGATTTAACTTTAATTTACAGGAGGGGCATAACTGAAAATTCAACATTCTTATCGTATAACTTATGCACTTTTTACATATCTTGCATTTGGTGTGTTTTGGTCTTTTATAGTATCTTATGTGATCCTTTACAGATTTATTTTGAGGTTTAAAACTCATCTCATTTTTCCTCAATTCTTTCTAGTTGACCAAATTTCTCCTCCCAAAAATCCCGTATGCATAGGGAACAATAATATTGCCAATCAGAGGATTTAAGATCTTTATATGCCATATATGGAACATCATCGCCGTGTATTTTGCATCTAAACTTTGGTTTAATGCTTAAAGTGACTGTTCCATCACATAATTATATCTTATCATCACTCATAATTTATCCTTACTCACTGCAACACCCTGTAACCCAGGTAGATCAACAAAGAACTAATCACTATGATCGTTAGTGCTGTTGTCCAGTCAAAGCTTAGAGTGAAGATTTTATTGAGTGTATTCTTAATCATTTTTGTATTTTCGCATTACTAAAAGAATAGGTAAAGTTATACTTTAATGGTTGTGAGAACGCAACTACTATGCTATAGTTAAGTTGAGAGTAAGGGAAACAAAAGGAGTACACATTATGAACAAAGTATTTAAAGACAAAAGATTACCAAAAGGGATAGAGATTTATTTAAATTCTTTTGATGAATATGTCGCTATATACGAGCACGGTAACACAGTTCAAATAGGAAATAAAAATGTAGCTGCAAGCGATACATTGGATGGTGCAATAAATAACTACTTAGATAAAAAATTTCACAATCCACTGAGATTAATAGGATAAGAGGAGTGTTTACCATGAAAGAAAGAAATTTCAATGAAGCTTTTAAAGCATTCAAAGAATATGCATCAATTAAATCAATGGTCTCTAATCGTGAATTTAAAACACCAGAAGATGATCAAGATTATCCGCATCTTCCAAATATGGAATCGTTGTTTTATATTTCAGATGCAGAAATTGACGGAACATGGGTTATTTTAGAGGAAGATGAGAAAGAATACTGCGCAATCTGTGGGAAAATAGTAGAAGAAGATGATCAAGATTATCAGATCATACAAAAAAGGTCTGGTGATCTTATAGTGCATAACGACTGTAAGAATTCACAGGAATACGAAGAACTTAGCATGTTTGGGCTGAATGATGCAGATTAAAGAAGGTATAAATAATGAGCAATAAACAAAATGACGAAATAAGAGAACATCGTTTAGAAAGCTACGAAATATATTACTGCTACACAAGAGCAGAGATTGCTCAATACTTAAACATTAGTCCTCAATCTGTATCTAAGCAGCTTGCTAAAGGTAGATGGCCAGGAGCTAAGAAATTTGGCCATTGTTGGATGATTCCATTTAAGGGCGTAACTCGTCTTAGTTAAAACTGTGTTACAAACTGTGTTACAAACTGTATTATAGCTTGTTATAAATCAATTTAAAATGATCCATTTTCCATCTATTTCTTCTTCTTTGTAGTAGCCATAGGTTTTTGTTTCTTTATACCTTTAAAGAAATATCCAACGATAGCTCCTATCACGACAGACGCTAGGTCCATCCAGTTAAATTCAAATCCTGTGATCATTATTTAATCTCCTCTTTCTGACGCCACAACTGTTATTTGATCATCCGCCTGTGTATCCACTGACTCTGTATCTGTATCTGTATCGATATCATCTATTGGGAACATCATTGTCTCCTGTTCATATTCAATACAATGGTCGTTTGAAAAAACCTCTTCATATCTTTTTGTAGAAGTAACACGCTTCCTACATTGACCCATCCCACCTAACATACTGGATCTCTGATAATAATATTCACAATTTCCACACTTCTCATCAGTATATTTCATTATTTAATCTCCTGTTTTTGTTCATCTATTCTTTTTAACAATACCTCACTTTTTCTTATAGAAATATTTTCGTCTATAAAAAGCCGTATAATTTTCTCTTCTAATGCGTGTAGAATGGCATTTTGATCCTCATCACCAAGGTTTATGTTAACTTCATTAGCTTCAGGCGCAAGATCATCTTCGTCAATACAATAAAGACACACTTTTACATCGAATCGCTTCATTATTTACTCTCCTCACCGAATAGCTTAATGTATTTATCCATAAGATCTGGCCATCTTTGCTGCATTCTATTTAAAATCTTCTGTTCATCTTTTTGGAAATTTGCAACCAAATGAACAAAAGCCATGGCTAGTTCCTCATGATCCTTTAAGATGATTGGTGGCTTGTCTTTAAAGGGTGTCCACTCAATGCTTCCGTCTGGGTTAATTTTCAGAATATTACGTCCTTTATTGCCTATTTCCATGATAGGACATTCATCCATAGGAGGCAGATCTACACTCTCTATATTCCCATCAAGAAGTCCAACCCATTTTTGATTCGGTGTCTCACACTTCATATTTTAATCTACACTGTTATTAGAAGATCATATTATATAGGTTATATGATGGTTTGTTTAGATATAATTTGCTTAAAACTATACCAATAATGTGACTAGTATACCTATTTACTATACCTATATCCTACTAATAGTAAGCATCTTCATAGTTCTACCACTATCACCTCATTTAACTAACAATAAATTCAATAAGTAATAACGTTATATGTATATTGCTTAACCCCTTTGGTGAAGTCAGAGTTTTTGGGCACCAAGGATTAATTCCAAAAAAATGGAATAATCTTGATGCCCATTCTAACCCCTTCGGAGCCATTCTTCGTTCATGAGCCCTCAGATCAAATTAGACTGTCTGAGATAGCAACTGCTTAATGAAGAAGTCTTTTTCTCCAGTAGCTCGGCCTCTGCTTAACAAGTACCTAAAGATTGCGCTACATTCCCCACTCTATCTTTTACGTTTATTGAGCCGAGGTGCGATGCGCCAAACTCAATAATTTTAGGCATAAAAAAGCCCAAGTTGGTATTTCGATGTCTTTCCAAGATTTAGCCAAAGCAATAAGCACCAAGGGTATCTTGCATCTACTCTACCAACTCGGGCTCTCTCTGTTTTGCTTTCATAATCTGCTAAATTATCTTGGAAAGAACCAACATAATACCACATATTTGTAAACAGGCAAACGGTTAGGGGGTTATTTTTTTATAACATCACAAGGTTATGTAATCAGAAGCTCGCAAGGTTTAATTAACTTATTGAATAATAAAAGAAATAGTGCTCACGAGGTTAATGCTTTCATTCTTTCTCCTCAAATCTAACGGTTCCACATTTAGGACATATGTAAAATATTTGATTTTCTAATAACGGTTCATCACAAGGACCAGTTATTGGAGGAATAGCATCCTCTATTCTCACTAACATTCTTTTTATTTTAAACTTCCCAAGTTGTTCGTCAAAATTCATATAAATATAATTTTCACAGTTATCACCAGTAAAAAACCACCCCTTCATTTTCTCACAATATGATTTTTCATTCATAATCATAGATTGATTATAATATTTACACCGTAAACATATGTGTTGTCCTTCAAAATCATCATCATACCCACATAAACACTTCATATTACTTCTCCTCAAATCTAACCGTTCCACACCTTGGACAAATGTGTAAATTTTCAACTTTCATTTCATTTTCTGGGGATACACTTACATTAATCCATAATGGTTTAAACTTCCCGTATTTTTTAATAGCATCCCGTTTTTCCAATATTGGAGAATAGAGGATATTTTTTTCTTCATCTTCATACTCACAAGCTGCACATTTCATAATTAAGTTTCCTCAGTCCATTTATGACCATTTGAACATATATAACTAGTACTCGTAGTATTAGGATCGTCTGGATAAATTAAATTTCCATCCTCATCATAGTAAGGGTTACAACACACTAAGGTAGTCATTCGTGGACCGATACTAATAGTGCTTTTTTTCCCTTCTTTTAAACATTGCGGACATTTCATATTACTTCTCCTCTACATCTTCTGGATTATCTCTAGCTATCTCTAATAAAGACCTCTGATGATAGGTGGTTATTAATTCCTCTATTATCTCGTGTACATTCTTTGACTTATTAAACCGATATTCTTCATACTCATGATACTTTAAGGTGCTAGGAAGTGGGGTGAACGCATGAATCATAATCTCTTCAACTAACTTTGCCATCCGATACGTATCATTCTCAATCCTATCCTCTACCTCATCCTTACTAATATCTAATACATTTACGTTGTTTATTATTAATCCATAACTCATCTCATTTCTCCTTAAATCTGTAAACATTGGAACTATTTTGGACATTCTTGTTAGTTAGCGCTTCTTTAGCAAGTCTTAAGACAGTATTAGTATCCCAAATCTCCATTTTTCCACAGCTAAGGCATCTTGACCATGTAATCCCATTGTCATTTGATATTTTAACCTTCATATCAGAACAGCAGGGTTTATTATAAAAATGTGGATTATCATTCATAAAATTACAAATGAGTTTAATATCGCTCGGTTGCGTTTCTTTATCTTCTTCTTCTTCTTCAGGTTTTTTTGGAAATTCCATCTTGATCACATTTTGATGTTTTTTCCTTAAGAACTTAAACATCGATCTTATTTCTCCTTTAACCTAATTAAAAGCCCGTAGATGACATATCTCATGGATGTCTTGGCGAAAAAAAACTTTACTACCCACAAGTAACCCCTACGAGCTTTTAACTAACAACAGACACTACTCTGGATACGCCCTCTCAAGGTCCTTTACAGATATAAGGCCTTTCACGCTCTCATCTTCTCTCGTAAACTGACTAATATCTTTCCAATGCTTCCTGATGATCCGCATGTCCCTATAAGCCCAACACCTCATCATCGCTAAACTCATGTCTAAATGCTCAGATAGTAATCTCAACCAAGCTACCTTTGTTCCAAATGGAACTTTGCTGAAATATTGATCAAATGTCATATCTATTCTCCTCTGTTATAAACTTTTTCTAATTCTTTTATCCAATTATATTGAAATTCTACTTATATCATCTATACTTGTCAATGAGAGTATAAAGAAATTACATACAACGGAGGATATGAGATGTTGATACTAACGAGAAGAGTCGGAGAAATTCTTATTATAGATGATGATATTGAAGTTCAGATATTAGGAATCAAAGGTAATCAAATACGCGTAGGGATTGATGCCCCTCAAGAGATATCAGTACATCGTCAAGAAGTCTATAAACGTATTCAATTAGAAAGACAGGGGAGTCAATCATGAAGATTAAACTAACGTGGCTAGAAGAGAAAAACACTTGTGAAGAAGGCATTGAGTATTTTACCTCTAATGAACTAGAAGGTATTGAAGATGTTGATTTAGTTAAGAAATTATTTAAAGAAGAAAAATACAATTGGGCATCTT
>Ga0307928_10000455_pt1 | contig 30789 bp, 57 predicted proteins | sample AceLakmetagen232_FD_201815 | JGI IMG/M metagenome (GOLD analysis project Ga0307928, IMG submission 201815) | Saline water microbial communities from Ace Lake, Antarctica - #232 | ecosystem: Environmental > Aquatic > Non-marine Saline and Alkaline > Saline | place: Antarctica: Ace Lake... | reverse complement strand
AACTACCCTTTCTTTTATTAATACTATATTTTAACTTAACCAGTCCACCGGTTATATTATATATTTTATACTAATCTCATTTCTTAAATTTATGTTACAAAGACAAAGAAATATTTTAAGTGGTCCGCCGGTTATATTATATATTTTATAACAGCGTTTGTTCCTATTTTAGCATAACCTATCAAAGGAATTTTAAATAATACTCTACCATAATAATTATCTTTTGTTATACTGTCCTCAAAATCAAACATTATACTATTAGCGTCGCCTTTTGTTTTAATTACTCCATCATTATAATATACCATCCTATGTACCACCGGATAAAATACAGTTGCTTTATTAGCATCAAATACTATAACATCATCTTGTGTCATACCATTTATCAAAACTTGTGTTGTGTTCCATTGAACCAGATATAACAGCCGCTAATGGCTCATTTACCGACATTGTAATACTTAATACCGGAAAGAATATATACTTAACTGCAACACATATAATTAATAAATAAAGAAAATAAGAGAAGAAACCGTCGTGTTTAAATATATAATTATATACTCTTTTAATCTTTTTCTTCATTTTTTGCAATCTCTTTAATAACATATGGACCTGTTGTTCCTTTAGGACATGCACAACTGCCATCATACATATCACATTTGGCATAAATATAAGTATGATTTATATTCATATTTTCTGTATGGCCGCCCCATATGCTACCATCACTCATTACCATTCCGTGGGCATCGTATCCGACAGGTGTTGTCTCTAATAAACTAAATGAGCATTCATCACTTTCTAATGGGATACGCATTAAAATTCCAATAACAAAAAATATTAATGCTAACACCCCAATCTTTATAATCAATAATAAATTATCTTTATTCATATATCAATCACATCACCGGAGGCATTATCATCATTTTCCCATAACCCATCTTTTTCTAACTCTGTGGCAATTTCCTGTTCTTTATTTGCTTTTCGTACAGCATTAACTTTAATCATACGCACACTTATTGCGGTTCTTTGTTTTTCTGTCAGCACTCGTTTAACTGATTTTTTAGATACGACTCCGCCATCTATAAACTTATTTAAATTAATAATGCAAGTATCACATAAATCCATCGTGACACCTTTATGACGATTTTGAAGAGTCCACTCTGATTGCTCTTTTATTTCCTCATAAAATTTACCACAAACGTCACATTTTTTAGCATTTGTCATATTTTACTTCCTCACAAAATTATTATTTATAAACAAACACATATTAATATATTTTGTGGTGTGGAGAATTCATTACTCATCAAATAATAGCGTACTGCACACACATTTGTTAAATGATTTATTAACATACTCTTCTGCATTCTCAAAGTCCATACCATAGGCATTATTACATAAATTATAGCACTCTTCATCTACCGTTAAATCTTTTGGAACTTCCTCACTACCACAACCAGCAAGTAGTAAAGATAATACACCAATTAATATTATTATATATTTCATTTTCATTTATCCCTATCAATATACCACCAAACTAAATCAGCAAGTAATCTCACAGCAAATAATAATAAAATTATTATTACAATGATAATAAAATATTTTTCCATCCACGCTATTAATATTGCTATTAACAACGCTATACCTAACCACTTTTTTGACATTATTTCTTCTCGTATTCAGCAAATTGTTTTTTAATTTTTTCTATTTTTTTATTACTTATATGTGCCCCTTCTTGTTTCTTACCGGTAGTGAAATTATCTATCTCATCGTGGTGGTCTCTACATAATATAATTTGATTGTTCCAATAATGTCTCATTGATAAATATCTGTGCAACTCAACATAATTTTTTATATTCTTATGCACTAAATGATGAATTGTTAATTCTTTTTCGCCAGTACATCCAGGATGTTGGCATTTAAAATTAGCCGCATATAATGATAACATTTGTGCTTGATTATCTATTTTCCCCATGACTCCCCATGACTTATCAGTTACATCTAACGTAGCTAAATGTGGAAACATACCCATCATTTTCTTGTGCTGAGATAATAATTTAATAAATAAAGCATTCTCAAATATTACCGTGTCATTTTCACTTTTGCATTCCGTGACCATTGTGCTTGCCTGTACTCTTTATTGTTTTGATGCATAATCATTAATTGTAATAATTCCTTATTTTCCCGCACTTGTCTTAATTCCAATTCTAACTTTTTAATATCTTTTTTTATTTGTTCCTCTTCATCATACATATCATTTAACTTTTTCATCATTGATGGAAAATTAAGTTTAGTTATTTCTACCATCGGACCATATCTCTTCACTATCATTATAATCATATACTATATACTCATCTAATTTTATTTTATTATCCTCATCACAACCGTCACAACCATCAATAAATATATTATTTAAATTTCCTGTATTTTTTTCACAAGATTCGCCAACTAATTTTGTATTAATATAAATCTCTTTGCACCCGTCAGAATAATCCACTTCCACTTTATTAGTAAATGCTGCATCCTTATATTTAAAAAGCACAGTTAATGCAATAATTATAATTAACACCAATCCTACAACAACTATACTTTTTTTTATTCCAGATTTTTTATTCATTTTAATTAATCTTCTAACAACTCCGAATCTAACTCACAATTTTCGTCATTATGTTGAACGAAAATTCCCTCTCCCTCATCCTCAGTATCAGATAATAATTCTAATTTATTTTCTTTTACAAGTCCTGGTAAATCTATTGTAATATTTTCCAATATTGTTCCACACTCTGGACACTCGCCCATTCCAAAATTTAATATTCCAATGTGTTTACATTTTTGGCAAAACAATCCTTTATATTCGTCTGTCATTTTATATCATCAATCAAAAAGCATCTGGTAAATAGTCCACCCTATAAAGCATATAAACACAATACCTATAAGAACAGCAACAAGTGTAAACCAATAAGTGGGGTCAAACCCACCTTGCCTCATTGCTTCTTCTGCGATATCCTGAGCCATTGTTTGATTTTTCTCCAAACTTTTGTTTCTTCTTTTTTAATTAATACTTTTTTAACACTTTTCTCATACATCTTAAAAATGGAAAGATTAAGTATTAAAGGTATAATATATAAGAACGATATTAATTGCCAATAATATGTTCTTTTTTGTTCCACTGAAATTTTAGCACTTTCTGCTACAATTTGAGGATTAAACATTCCATAAATATTGCTAGCTGCTCCCAATGTTAAAAGTAAAGCTCCTAATGTTAAAAAGCTTAATATCATAAAATATTGGAAGTTTGTTGGGAATTTATTCTGTTTATATATCCATATTGCTAATCCAATAACAAATGACTTTCCTAAAAATATTGGAAGCATACTACCTGTTAATAAAAATAATGGGTTTGCCTCTCCAGGTAATATATACATAGCAGTAATTATATCTAATAAATTCAATAATACAAATATCACAACTAACACAAACAATACCGGATTCCTTGAATACCTATAATTATCTATCCAACTCATTATAGCACCTAAAAAAAAAATTAATTAATTATACTCAACAAAGAGAATATTTGCTGGATTAATAATCTTATTGTTTACTTGTATTGTTTTATTTGTTTCCAAACAAGCAACTATATTATCAACAAACCCATTTGCCTTTTCAGGAGCAATATTGTAAACAAGTTCCTCTTCGTTTCTTAATTTTATAACAACTGCTACACCAACTGGCTGTTCAGGTTGTAATGGCTGTTCAGGTTGTAATGGCTGTTCAGGTTGTAATGGCTGTTGAGGAACCATTCCTTGTTCTGCATAACCGCGTTGTTGTGCAAGTTCTTCTTGCTGAGCCTGTTTAAAATTTGCTTCCTGCTCTTCATATGCCTGTTGTTCTTCATGAGCTTGTTGGGCAATTGCTTCCTGCTCTTGCTGTTGGGCAATTGCTTCCTGCTCTTGCTGTTGGGCAATTGATTGCTGTTGGGCTTGCTGTTGTGCCATCATTTGCTGTTGGGCTTGCTGTTGTGCCATCATTTGCTGTTGGGATTGCTGTTGAGCAAGTGCCTGTTGTTGTGCCTGTTGTTGAGCAAATGCTTGTTGTGCTTGCTGTGCTTGCTGTTGTTGTGCTTGTTGCTCAAAAGGGTCAACTTGCTTGACAGCATCCTCTGGTGGAGGAATATCAGTTAATGGCACCACAGTTGGTACGTCCTGTTTGACTTCACTTTTTGATTGAGCACGAACTAATTTTCCATCTTTTAAAACGAGTTTTCCCATTTTTATCATCTCCTCCTTTAAACTTCTAATTTCATCATCTATTGTTGCTAATCTCGTAGCATTTTTATTTGTATAACTTCTATTTGCAAGATATTCTGCTTCAGTTGTTAGTTTTTGTATCTTGGCTTCTTTTTTCCTAAGGTTTTTTATTACCTGTTCTGGTTTTAATTTGAATGGCCACATTTTTATCACACCCCTAAATGTTCTTCTTTATAAATTTTTTTAATCGTTCTCTATCTTCTATTGTTAAAATATTTAATTTCTCATAACTAATAATCTTTATTATACTATTATATTGTGTCGATGATAATAATAATTTTAATTTTTTCTTATCTATATCTTCTCTTTTTACTCTGCTTAAACTAACACTCACATTTGTCTCCTCATCTAAAAACTTCGTCCAATTCCTTTCTTTAAGATATAATTTAATCTCATTGGTAACAATATCTTTTGCTGTAGTTATATCCTTCAACACAGCATCTATCTCAAGCTTTTTTTGTATGCTTGAATTCATATCTTTTTTGTTCCATCCTGCTAATAGTGATTTCACATTGTCTTCGTCTGCTTCTGCCATTTTGTTTATTTTTATATTATATAATTAGTATTTATACTTTACGGTATTTATCTATTAATGTGTTATCCTCATCTGTCAATTCCTGTTCATTTTTTGTTTTCCACTTTTTAGACAACTCTCTATATTCAATTTCTGATATATTAGCTTTTTCTTCATCAGTTTTAAATATTTTATATAAATAAACAAACAATAATGTGAGTCCTCCTAGCAATATAGCAACAATCAACAACACAACAATCACAGCAACTGTATTAAACTTAAACGGCGGTTTAGGTTTTTCTTCAGGAAAATAACCAACAATTATATTATTAAAATTATACACTCTTTTATTATTATCATCTTCTGTTGCATCATTTATTAATGGTGTTATTTGATATTGTAAAACAATATAATATGAATTAAATGCAGAGTCCCTCGTTTGCATTATAATATGTGTGGGCCCTCCAGGTTTACAAACACAATTCCATATCTCTCCATCATAATTACAATCTTTTATTGCATAATCCATTGTTTTATTAAACTTTAATCGTACTTTAACCTCTGCAGTTCCATAACACTTCTCAATATCAAATATCTCATACTCACTACCTTGATGAATATTTATTCCTATTAAGAGTATTATTAATACCAATAGGTAATATCTCATTTTTTATTTTGTTGTAAAAACCCATACCATGAAATTGCTGCAGCATCTGTAAGCCCGTCGTGGTACTTTTTGGACCGCTCAGATTTTTTCCACATCTCATTCGGATACTTTCGAATACACCAAATTATGCTGGGCTTATCATTTTTATCAGACTTTTTTAATTTTAATTCCTTCATCCACGTTTGAGGTGATACTATTTCATAACTTATATTTAATGTAGAAATTATTCCTTCTATTAATCCATAACCATAACCTGTCATAAAGTTTGCTCTCTTTCCACTCACTGCTCGCGGGTGTGCTTGTTCCAAATAAGCAAATAAATTCTCACCATTTTCCTCAGCACGTTTTTTAATGGCCTTAAATATAAAATTTAATGAGGGGCAATCATATTGATTTGTTCCTGCTTTAATTATAGGCATCTGCCAAGATGTACATATTGTTCCATCATTATTTAATGCAACAATTCCACCTGAAAGCCCATTATCGATTCCTACAATCATATTTTATCACCAGTTTTTTGTCATTTTATATTTAACAAGTGACCAATATTTTTTATCATTACCAAACTTTTTTAACTCTCTATATATAGCAAAGTGATACATAAACACAGCAATAAGTGTTCCGTACATCATAAATCCAAACTGTGGCATTACAGAATAAACACTCCAAATAATTATTTGAGCACTTAACGCAGATATATATAATGATATTGCTCCTATACCAAACTTCTTCATATACAATCTTGCTAAAGAATTAATTTCTCTGCTATGTACTTTAGGCATTCCTTTACTATCTAACTTACGCAAATACCAATAAGTAAAATAACAATCAATTAATGACATAATACTTGCCAGTACTATAAATATAAATGGATGCGTAGTAATCTGTATCATATATGTTCTCCAATTTTATTTAATATTCTTTGACGTATTATTTCATTTCTAGGATTATTCCACTGATGCCCACAATTACATTCACATCTTGCCTTTCCTAATTTTGTCACTTCTATTCCACAACCCCCACATATTATTGTCATTTTTTTCCTCTTGATTTTAATATTACATCTGTTAGTAATTCATCTACTTCAAAATGACAATCACACTCACAAGTTAATGGGTTACAACATACTATGCCTTTCTCATCTTTACATTTATCACATAACCCTATTTTATAATCAGTCATAATTATAAACCCAATAATCTTTTTACATCAAGATATGTTAAATTATTATACAACCTGTCCTCATCCGTTTCAACGTGCAATAAATGTATATTATGTTTCCTTTTTCTCCAAAACATTGTACTACCCCACATACTATTTTTTAAGTTTATTTAATCTAACTAATTCTTTTTTTATACAAAATGCTGCAACACTACTTCTATTAATTTTTCTATCTTTATTAAACCCTGTTTTTTTACTTCCTAAATATAAATTAATTGCAACACACCTATCTAAATTATCACAATCTTTTGGATAAAGTCTGGCATGAGTGCTATTACCAACATTAACACTTCTTGTATTCTTTCCTTTATTTGGTTTAGTTTTGCATTTCATTTTTTATATCCTCAATATCTGATGCTCTAAACACCTTTGTTAATGAAATTAATGTTGGTACTTGTGTAACATCATACTCTCTTGCTTTTTTTAATCCTTCCTCTTCACTACAATTGATTATTAAAACATTTTTATCCTTAATAACTTCTTTTGCTTGTGGACATTTGTGACAAGTATTTGATATAAATAACAAATATTTTTCCATTTTATACCCCTGTTATTATTCTAACTGAACCAATAAGTGTTGCAACCAATATTATTATCCATCCACATATCCTAAAAAGTTTATCTCTATTCATTTTTAAAAGTCAAATATGTTTTTAGTTACAACTGGCTTAATAAAATAATCTAATTCCTTCCACACATTACTCAAATCAATATCATTTAAAGTCATATTAAGTTCTTTAAATTCCTTTACTGTACAATAACTTTTTCCTTTGCCAACACCAACCTTCTTTAAATTTGGTATCAAAAAATGTATTCCTTGCCCGTGCTTTTGACTTATTTGAGCAGGTAGAGATGTTGGTGATTTACTATATTGTTTTATTGGGCCAACTTCCCTTCGCATTTGAGCAAGGCCTAAATCTTTGCTTAACAACTCTTTAATTAAATCTTTTATATATATTTTAGTAAACTTAATTTGACCTTTTTTAATCTGAGGAACTAAATGTTCCCAAAATATTTTTTTACTTAACGCACTATTACTCTTTTTCTTTAATCCCAAATTTTTGATAACAACTTCATTATCTTTTGTTACGAAGATGTAATTTTTTTTAAGCAAGTTTAAACTTCGATTAATAAAATCGAATTCATCTAAATCCTCATCAAGTTTAACATTTTTAGAGTCTCCTTTGAAGAAGAAGAACCATTTCACTTCACATTCTAATTCTAAAGTAAATTCCATTTTGCACCTTTACTTCTATTTTCTTCTGCCCATAATGGTTGTAAATTACTATAATGAAAACATTTCTGTTGTTCTTCTACTTTTGATAAATCAAAACTTGCACAAGGTCTAATGTGGTCGATGTGCCAACCATTAACTGCCCAATTATTCCAAGTCATATCTTCCTTGAATTTTTTCTCCAAATGTTGTTTGCATTCTTGAACCGTACAACCTAATAATTTTTTGGTTGTTTTCGATTTGATATTATTTTTTAATGCTGAACCTATACGAGTTCTTAAAAGCCGTAATAATCTAAAACATTCATCAGTTTTATGCATTTTCTTATTATATTGTTTATGCCACTCATTGATTTTTTTTCTATTTTTTTGATAATATAATTTATGATAGTTTGCAATTTTTTCTTTATTTTTTATACAATATTGCTTAATTTCTTCCTTATGTTTTATTTGATATTGATTACGCCATTTATCAATTTTTTCTTTATGTTTTAAGTAATATTGCCTCTGTTGTTTAAAAATTTCCTCTTTATTTTTTTCATATCTTAATCTATAATAATCTTTATTTTTCTCCAACCATAACTTTCTTTTTTCACTAACCACCATTGTATCTATCACCACGGGAATAGCATATTAGCTTGTAACTCATCACATATTTGTTTTGCTAATTTATTACTATCCTCTATTGTTTTACCTTCTGGTAATTTAACAACTGCCGAATCTGTATCTGCCATTATGTTAATATAACCTTCTTGACCAAACCTTTTACGAACATACTTAATACATTGTCTTCCAAGTCTTGTGCAATCAGCAGCACCAACAGGATTATAAATGTTCTTAAATGATTTGTTTGCACTTGCACCATATAAACTATTAATAATAATTTTAACAGTCATTTGAGCATCATCTTTTTTATCCTTCATTGCCTTTCTCATAAGGAAAAACTTTTTTAATAACTCACAAATATGATTTAATTTCTTTTTACAATAATATCCTTCAACTTTAAACATTTCATTACCATGCCATCTCTCATGGGGTTGGCAACAATCACATTCATGACCAAATAAATTAAATTGAATAAATAAATTAGGATAAAGTGAACTAAAATCATAATATGCTATATTGCCTTCGAATTTTTCTCCGGCAGGATATGCAACATAACCTCCTTTATATTGTTCGTCAGTTCCAAATCCGTCACTATAATCTTCCTTCCATCCCATCTCTTTACAAACAGCTTTATATGCAAAACATGCAAGGGTACAAGTTAAATAACTTTTATTATCTATATCTCTTTCATGAACAAAATCTTTAAATGCCTTGAAATATTCTTCCACCCATTCGTATAATGCTTTGGTTACTTTTATATCACGTTTGGCATACTGTCCTATCTCTTCTGCTTAGGCCGGTGTCCATATTGCCTTTCTAAAAACACTATAATCTATTTCTTTCTTTCCTGTTTCATCATCAACAATATCAAGCATTTTAGTAATATAATCTAAACTATATTTCATTAAAAGATTCCCCAACAAACCTTTTTTAATCTTCATACCGTTTGCTCTTTTCTTAAATATTTCCATTAAGTCAACCATGCATTTATACTTCATATTTATTCCTTCACGTTCTAGAATTGGATTGTCGTAACCTTTATTATTAAAACCTATCATATACTTATGAGCATTAATAGCTTTTTGTATCTGAGTTTTATCAGTTAGAAGATAATATTTTTTAGTTTTATAACTATAACAAGCAAATATTCGTAACTCATCTTTTTGCGGGTCAGGCATTCCGAAAGTATGAGTTTCTATATCATAGACTAAGCTGTCCTCTTTTATCATCTTCTCTTTTTACTTCCCTTTTTCTATCACGTTCTATTAATATTTTTCTGTTTATTTTTCTTTCCTTTTTGTTTTTTACTAATCCGCAATTAATATACTCTAAACATCCTTTACAAATATATGATAAATTATAATACTCTGTTGTACCGTAGCATTTCGGAACATCCACTGTACTCATCTTTCCGCCACATGAGTTATTGCACCAATAACAATAATTATCATTCCTAAACCTATAACCCATTTACCTGGATTAATTCCTACCACAGGTAGTAAAAAATTTAATATAAAAATCATTATTCCTAACATTGCTATTGATTTTCCTATGTATGGCATTTATTATCACCTAAAAGTTAAATATACTTTTTTGTTCTCCTACGCTTTTATTAAAATCTATTTGGTCTTTATATTTATTTAAAGCATACTCATGACCTTTTTCATTTGCTAAGTCCATCATGTCAATTGCGTCTATCATCTTTGTAGATAAATTACTCTCAAAATTAAACTTAATAAATTCTAATAGTTTTTCCCTATTACCTACAATACTTTGTATATAACTATTCCATTTAAGATTGCATATTAAATTATGTATGCTTATTGCACTTCCTAAAACAGGGTCATTTCTGTTAATCATATCCTGTACATCTGAACCTATAGCAGCACATATTGGGCAATCACAAATATCTCGCAAGTCATCTATTTTAACTATACTATGTCTATCACATAAATCATCGTTATCTAAATTCTTTGGATTAACAAATCTTATTTTCCTATTTATCATAAAAGGAATAAGATAACTTCTATATTGTGTACCTATATCATAGCTACTACTATCCATACTTATAGGTTGCTTTAAAAATTGATTTGCATAATACACTAAGAGGCTTTTGCTTTGGTTACCCACGCCTAAAAAGTGTAATGGCTTACTTATATTGTTATGAGCAAATATTATTGTCTCTGCTAAACACATTGGATTATTATTTGGAGTTTTTACACAATACCCGTCAATAAATTCATCACGTATAACTTCATACCATTGTAAATACTCATTATATTTCCGTCCTTGTATAATTCCATAAAACATAAAATCCTTCTTGCTGGGGTCCTTATATTTCTTAACCGCATCAATATTCTCTTTGGACTTCTCAGCATGTTTTAAGAAGTTTGCTTTGTCGAATACCCAACCTGTAAACCTTCCAGTTTCGTTCTTAAATGGAATACTATCCATACTGAAACCTATATTAGAATACTCCTGTTGCCATCGGTAAACTTCTTCTGGCGTATGTTTTTTTTCGCCTAAGTTTACCTCTTGTAGTCCACCACTGTCAGCATAGGTTATTGCATCGTCAGGTATTAATCCTTTCTCTTTTATTTTCTTCCATATATCAGCGTGGTGATATGGATTCGTCAAGAATCGTTTGTAACTAAAAATTGCATCTTTAGTATAAAAAGTCATTCTCTTTCCATTTAAAGTTAAATCTTCTCTTAACGCACAATTAAGTATGCTACCATTGAGCACTGGAACAAAAGCTATCTTATCTAATTTCATTCTACCACACACCCTAGTCTTGCAAGTAAACAAAGATATACCAAGAACTGTTTGTCCTTGAAATCAAAATCCCTTACTTTTTTTGTTCCGTCAAATTTTATATCCTTAAAATCATCTACATTTACTCCATATCCATTAAACCAAAATTTTTCTTTCTCCGTTGGTACTCTTATTTGTTTTGGGTTACAATCTAAAAAAGTATCTGGTACATAACTTGGCATTAATCTTAATGGGTTATTATCTAAAACAACTCCCTGTTCTAATACTTTATCATGGTCTTTTGTACCATCATATATTTGGAAAAACTGACCCAGTCCACCAACATTACCGTTAGTTATTAATCTATCTTCTAAGTCCTCTTGTTTTGTTCCATAAATATTAAGCCATGCTCCTGTTTTATTAATTGTTGTTATTGTCTCACCTGGAAACAATGTAACAGATAACCAAAACTTATTAATGTTTTTAGAGTTGTCCACTATATATCGTACTTGTTCAAAACTACCTGTTTTCTTCATACCCTTTCTTAATTCGGCATCGGTTGATTCTATACCAATCTCAACAAGGTGGCATCCACTTTCTGTTAAAGCTTCTGTTCCATATTCTTTTAAATATTTATAAAACGTAGGAACACTTGCTAATGCAATCCATTTAAACTCTTCACGTCCTTGTCCTTTGTATCTTTTATTCATAACACTCATATGCTTTATTAAATTATTTGCCCATTTTTTATCTAAAAACATATCCTCATCACATAAATGTAAATTAACATCTTTTTTGAATAAATTATCAAGCGTTTGTTTAGCAGTATCAATTGGTAGTTCTATTCTCCTATGTTTTCCATATTCTTCCCTATTAGGAGGTATTGGACAAAAAGTGCATACATTAGGACATCCATAACTTAAAAATAAAGGCATTACAGGTCTAGTATCTTCACTCTTAATATGCAAACTGCAATCGCTCATTAGGCCCAAGACATTTTCATCATAGATGTCAGGTAAATTTTCCATTCCCTTAAGAAGTGTATTATTGTTCCATAATTCAGAATGTGGTAATCCTAGTTTATCTATCAATGGTTTATAACCAATATACTTTGTTTTACTACTATAATTAAACTCTAGCCATTTTACTGTATCTATTTGTGGATAACTCCATAAATGAACTATTATCTCATCAAAATTATTTTTTAATCTATGAAACTTAAATGGTGTCATATCCTCATACATAGTGACATCTCTACCTTCTTTTTTCATAGCGGAGTATAATAAATAACTATCATAACCAAAACTACCTCTTACGACTTCTGTTGTACTAAAATCCACAATGGCATATTTTTTCGTCATTTTATTCCTCTTCATTCTTCAATTTTTTTCATATACTTACACATCAATGGTATTGCTTCTAATGATTGACGTATCATATTTTTCTGATTATCATATAGTTGATTCATATATTTATCTGGTTCACGTAAGAAACTTTCCATCTTATTTGCAGCGTCATTAAAATCTTTATAACGAAACTGTTTATCATATAACTCGACATAACTTAATGTATCTGGAACCAGGGGTATTACGCCAAACATCAATGCCTCAACAGTACCTATTCCATATGTTTCCTGTAAACTACTACTAAAACAAACTCTTGCATCACGTATTAACTCGTAGTATTCTTTCTTATTTTTAGTCACTTCTAATGTTTTAACAAACTTTGTGTCTGTTGATTTAGATAATCTAGCATCAATCTTATCAAATACTTCTGGTTGTTTTTCTTTATCTAATCTATGTGGAAATATAACAAGATTTTTCTTACCTGTTGATGACTGAATATTTTCGTCCTTAATAAACTGCATCCAATTAGCAGGAAATCCAACAACGTGAATTTTATCATTTAAACTCTTATCACCAAAGTATTTTAATATAAGTTGTTTATGGAACTTAGTTGCTACAAAATGTCCGTCACAAGCTCTAAACCATCCTCTCTCGTTATGTTTGGCCCATTTGCCTAATCCTGCTTGTGATACAAAATCAAATTTATCCCAAGAACCTGCGTGGAAAAATGTGTAAATCTGTGACCTAATATTAGATAGTTGTGCCATATATTTAAGTGCTGTTATTCCGAAATGCCACCCGTCCATAAATATAAATTTATCTTCATCTTTTATTTTTCCTTCAGCAAATAATTTACTAATTGTTTCTACTTGTTTTGCCTTCCAGATGTTTGTTTTATTAATATCTAAGAATCTTCCTTTGTCAATAATATCAGACATCTCAGGTCCATCAATATATATTACATTAAACTCTTTTGAGAATTCTTGCTTCCAAAGTTTATACCACTGTTTGGTATATCTCTGCTCAATTTTTTCAAGAGTAATAACATATAAATTTTTCATTTAACCACACTCCTTTTAATAAAATAAAAATAAAAAACTTACTCTTTTAGAGTAAGCATAAAAGATTCTTCATCCCAAGTATATTTTGACCATCTACCATTTTGTTTTTTGACATTGTAAATTATACTCACAACTTGCTTTTTAATTTTCTCTTTGTCTACTTTCCTTTGTTCCGCAACTTTTTCTACAGCAGCATCAACAGTCTTTACAGACTTCATAGAAAGTGATTTCGCAATCAAAGAGCAATTACTTTCCTCTCGGACTTTTTTCTCCTTGGGTACTTTTTTTTCTTTATTTGCTTTGGACATTTTATCCTCCTTACTCGTTTGTTTATTAGCACCTTTTTTATTATAATTGAGGTTTTTAGTCATCTCATCCATTTTTTCCATTTCGTCTTTAAGTGACTTTTCTCTTTCAACATCTTCCTGTTGTTGTTGAACTATACCTATCTCAATTACTTTTTTCTGTCTCTCATGAAGCTTACCATTAATAATAATTAATTTTTCATAAAACTCTTTGTCTGTAATTTTTTTCTGTTCATTAAGCATTAATAACTCATTTTTTTCTTTAGACAACAAATTTAATTCTTTATCAATTATCATACACTTCGCCTCACAACTGCTATTAATTAATACCACTATATATATTTTGTGGTATGATTTATGCTACTGTATATTCAACAATACCCGCAACTTGATTATCTTCTGAAGCACTTATAGTTATGTCAGCAAATTTATGTTTTGATATAATCACATCTAATAACATATTACATATTTCTTCCATACTTCTTCTACCTAACTGTTTTACTCTTTCCGTTCCAAATATTTCATCAATTAAAATATCAACATAGGATTTAAACTGGAAAAATTCTATTTGTCTGTCCTTTCTTGTTTCTATTTTTATTTTAATATATATTTTATGCCTATGTGGGTTTTTTAAAAACGAAACATCACTAAAAGGACATTCAGGCCAATTATGTATTGCCTCAAAATCTGTTTTAATTTCTATAAATTGTTTTTTCATTTGTACCACCTAAATATATGTTTTAGCATAAGCACTATGGTCGTGTATGCTTTCCATATTCTCACAACTTACTATAAAATGCAATTTTGGATATTTAACTTTTAATTTAATAACTGCGTCCCTTACACAATCTTCAACAAACTTAGCATGTTCAAACATTTTGTTTGTTACATATTTCTCATCAGGTCTTCTAAGCACAGGGTATATTTCACAACTGCCACTTTCTTCTGCTATTTTTATAAGGTCCTCAAACCAAACTATTTCATCATCGTCATTATCTTGTATTGCTGTTATTTTTATGTAACCCCTTTGATTGTGTGCGGCTTTATTATCACATAATTCTAAACTACAAGGACAACAAGTTGATACAGGAACTGTAACCATGGTCTTTTTTGTATTCATTCTTCCTACATCAATATTTATTCTAACATCATATGCCAAAACAGAACTTACTTTACTAACAGGAGCTTCTTTATCTACAAAATATTTGAAGTCCAAAATTAAATTTGAAGATTTGGTTTTCATTCCATTGTTTTCTTTTGTTTGTTTATCCCTTATTTCTTCTGCAACTTTTACTAATTGGTCCAACCCATATTCCTCTCTTAACTTAAATAATGTATCAATAATATGTGACATATGAATACCTTTTTGTACACCATCTAAATTAACAAATGCTTCTACAACGGCTTGAACTTGTTGAACATCTTTATTTTTATCACGTAATTTTATAGGAATATTAACACCTTTTATTCCAACATACTCTAATTCTACTTCTCTTATATCTTTTTCATTTTGAACATCCTTCATACTTCATCACCTTTTAGTTCCATAATATTTTATCGAAATCTAGTGTAACATTATACCCAGTTGTTTTTGCTATTTCTTTAACTAACTCTAAACAATCACCATCAAGTGTAAATGGCATCAAATAAATTTTTGACTTCGGTATTCCAAAATCATTAATAATTAAATTTACTTCATCAAAATCATCTTTGTTACTTATATAAAACACAAAGTTGCTTCCTGTCTCATTAAACCAATTTAATGCTTTTCCAACAACTCTTTTTTTATAATCCTTTCCTGAATTTTTTAATTCAATATTAACTATAAAACGCACCCTGTCTATTTTTGTAATCCCTGTTGGTTTTTTTAATCCTAATGTGTGTATCTCAAAAGTCAAATCAGTATGTTTCTTTAAAGCAGATTTTATAAGTTTTGACAAATCGGCACATTGTTCAAATACTTCTTCTCCTTTTACACTTTTTATTACAACATTATTATAATTAACACAAGTTAAAACCAATTGGTCTGTTGATATTTCACTTCCATAATCATCAAGTACTATAAATAATGAAAACTGCCCAGTTGTTATTCTTCCACTAAACCCTGTGTAAGTTCTTTTTATTTTTAATGTGCCGTTCACTCAAAGTCTCCCCCTTCGCACCAAGCACTTTTACCTACTACAGATTCGTGAACTCTAACTTTGAGTTTTATAGGATTGTTTGGTTTAAGTTTATTTAACTCAACCTTTAAATAATCATAACACCACTTCGTAATATTTTCAGCTGTTGGATTCATATCCATAACTTCATTAATCATTTTATGGTCAAACTCTTTATGAATTTTTTTAACCAATCCAAAATCAACAAGTATGCCAACATCATCACACCAGTCTTTATGTCCTTTAAACCAAACTTCTATTAACCATGAATGGCCATGAATTTGAGAACAGGCGCCATCATATCCTTCTAATTTATGTGCTGCATTGATAACTGTTTCAGTATGTAGTGTTAATATCATTTTTTAACCTCCTCTTTATTTTTTACTTCTTCTTTTTTCAATTCCATACCTTTTGTTTTATGTTTTTTTTGCCGGCGTTTATATTTTAATATATCTTCTCTTTCTATTCCCATTTCCTGCAAAGTATATTCAATACCATCCGCAATTTTTTTACCTTGCTCTGTAAGGAATATATATTTTCTTCTACCATCCGCTTGTTCTTCGCGACACCATTCCCTTCTCAAAAACTCTTTTTTCATCATATGTAAATGAGAATAAGTTATAAGCACTTCGTTTTTTATATCACTAAGCGTTTTTTCACCTTCTCTAAAAAACAATAACGCTATCATAAAATCCGGAATTAATATTACTTTATTTTTCACATTTACCACCTTCTTAAAATCCCCATTTATTTAATGCAGAGGTTTTATCTTTTTTATTTACTCCATATTCTTTTAATAACTTATAATTTAATTGAAACTTTTTCCAATGTTCTTTTTCCACTCCATAAAAACAAAACCAATTAACCATATCCTTTTTAATTGCTTCCCTTAAACGTTCTTTATTTGCATTAAAATCATTATCGCTTAATTTAAAATGCCTTCTTATTTTATCAAATATAAAATAAAATTCGTCTTGTTCTCCTTTTATCCTTTTAATATATTTAACAAACGGAGCACGAGCAACTTTTGGTATAACACTCCACGCCAAACTTAAATACATTTTAGGAGGTAATGGAAATACATATTGGTCAAGCCATCGTGTTTGGACTCTTACTGCATCATTCATACATAAAAATCTCTGTATTAGGAAAGGCTCTATTTCATTGTCCTCAAGTTCGAGAATCCAATTAGCCTTCTTATTACAATACAAATTATTAATTTGGTCAAATATATTCATTTTTTATTAAATGTTTCTTTTGTTCTTTATTATCTTTTGTAAACTCCACATATTTATCATATTCCAAACAATATTGAATTATATTTATTTTATTTGGTTTGGTTTTTTTTGGTCTGTTTTTATTATAATATTGATATACAACATTAAACCATCCGCCACAATTTCCACAACAGCAACTATAACTACTGGTTTCCCCTAATTTGTTTACACCGTGCCCATGTATGGGACCTATCCCTTCAAACTTTGTTTGTTTCTTTTTTGAATTACAAAATGGACAGGATACAGTTTCTTCCCACATCATAACTTACCTACCTTTCCATCAAACCATACTTACAACTCATCCATATGTTTATCACACATTAATTCTTTCGTCATTTCTTATTCAAATGTTGTAAATAGTTTGATTTGTTTTTTTATTTCCTTCCTTAAATCTTTTAATTCTTTAAGTGTTATATCAACCCAGAGTTTTTGTTTACTCCTATCAAAAAACTTTTTTAAATGACTCATTTTTTTCCGTTTTTCAATATCGTCAAGTATTGCCTTGGTATGTTCTAATTTTTCAGATTTTAAGTATTTAACTGTATGTGTATATACATCTTGATATATATTACCAAAAAATTCATATACACAATTAGGAGAGCAAAAATTTAATTCTTTATCATCATCACTGTTCCATCCCTTCCCATAACCATCAAAATCATCTGGAGTAGTTATCTCCATTATATTTCTGATGTTTGATTTATTATAATCTTGGAAATGATTTCCGCGACCAACTCTTATATCTTTAAATAAAGTTGTTACTCCATAAGCATACATATTTGGTATTATTTCACCACAGCGGTCACATTTTCTTATATATTCTTTAGTCATAACATCACTTCACCAATTCTATTAAACTTGTTACTACAATAACTTTAGGGTCGCTTCCACTTGCTATGTCCTTCTCATTACGGCAAAGTATTTGTATCATTTTAATATTTAAGTTATCATCATCTAAACACTTATTCCAAAAATAAGAATTTAATTCCCTCGGGTCAACTTCTGTTGCCATCACTGTTTCCTTTAAAGTTCGCCAATCCTTCTTTTTTAAAGCAACCCACAACTCCTCAAAAATTGCATTCGTGGTAACAACTGTATCAGGTGTTACCTGTTTGCCTTGTGTCCATAAATCCTGTAATGCCAACACACAATTCCTTATCGAGGGATAATTCTTATTTATAAGTTTATTTATTCCATCCTCTGTGTAATCCATTTTTTCTTCTACACATATTTTTTCTAAATATGTGTATATTTCAGATTTATCAGGATAAGCAAACGGAATAGAAATACATCTGGATTGTATAGGTTCTATAACTTTATTTATGTTGTTGCAAGTTAAAAGGAAAAACACATTACTTGCGTATGTCTCCATAACATTCCTTAAAGCGTTTTGTGACGCCGAAAGCATACCATCGAACTCATCTAAAAACACACACCTTTTTTTACCTAGTTTAGAACTTTGTGTAAGGGCAAAGTTTTTTACTTTTTCCCTTACTGTATCTATTTTTCTATCATCAGATGAATTAATTATTAAATAATCACATCCTAACTCATTTATTATTGCTTTACTAAGCGTGGTCTTACCAGAACCAGGAGCTTTTGAGTATAATAAAAAGTTTGGTATTGCCTCAGGATTTTGAATATGTTTTAAAATTTTATCTTTAAAATTGCCAACAACATTTTTAACTAACTTAGGCCTATATTTTTCAGACCAAATTTGGTTTTCTGGATTTATCATAGTTTATCAACCCCACAAATTATTAAAAATTATAAACCTAGCAGACCGAAAAGGAGGTTAGGCCAAAACAGTCCGCCAGGAAAAAAAGAGGTGAATTTAATCTTCTACACGCGGTGCAATAATTAAATTTATTACACTATCCTCTGTCTTCTCTACAACACGAGTCGGGTAATCTGTTTTAACACTCATATCTAAATTACCATCTAAATTTGAAAGTGCATCAATTAAAGGCTCTCCAAAATCAACTTTGACTCCTCCTTTACAAGAAGGCGCAGCAAATTCTGTTTTAAACTTGTATTTACCAGTGTTACTAAACAATACTTTTTTATCATCCGTCTGTATTGTTAATATAGCATCTTTATTCATTGTAGTGTCCTTAAACACTTCTTTAAGTTTACCTGATGATATAGCAAAAGTATCTTCAAATTCTAATGTTGGTTCGCCAGTATCAGTATCAAGAAAATTTTCACTTACTAACTCAATATCAACTTTTTTTCCATTCCCACTAACATTTAGAAGATTCCCTTCCTTTTTAATTATGACATCCTCTCCAAACCTATCTAATGCTTTAGAAACATTTTCCAAATCATTTAATCCAACATTGCCTAATGCTTCATATTCTTTAAATGCTGTCTTTTTTAGCCATCCTTGAATTCTTGTTTGTTTTGGTGCACTATTTGCTGCAACTTTAAGTCCATCTTCTTCAAATTTAAACACTGCCTCATCAATAACTTGCAGGCCTGTCATTCTGAACTTTCTTAAAAACGTAGTTAATTTTTTCTTATTGATTTTCATTCTCTTTTGCCTCCTATAATTTATCTACAATCATTTCAACTGCTTTTGCTTGTGGTACTTCAATATCTCCTTTTATTTCAAACTTTGGTTTTTTAGGTATGAATAAAGTTAAACTTATTTTTATTGGTATCTCGCTTGCTTTCAATCTGCGTTTTTTAGGTAAATTTTGAATGAGGCGTGTCTTAGAATTATTCCAATCGATTATAATATAACAATCGACTTTTCTTTGTGAAACTTTCTCGACCACTTTTTTGAACCTCTAATAAACTATTTTATCTGCTTATATATATAGTTTACGATTTTTTTAAAACCTCGTGTCCTTCTTTACGCAATATTTTCCTTCTGGCATTACTTGCGGACTTAAAAAAATTACTGTAATCTAAAAAATCATAATAAAATGCTTCTGTTTTACCTGATAATTTTCTTAATGCTCTTCCTAAAGTTTGTATAGTTCTAACATTGCCTTTATTTGCACTTGCATTAATTATTATATCTAATTTTGGTATATCCAATCCTTCACCAAATATGCTTATTGTACCAACTAATAAATCAGAAGTATTCTTAAAGTCGGCCATTAAATCATTTCTATCATCCTTATTAATACTGCCATGTAAATATTTACAATCTAACATTTTAGAAAGTATCTCACCATGCTCTATAAGTTTTACCAATACCAGAATTTTTTTTCCTGGATTTTCATCAACAATCTTTTTAATCAATTTGTTTCTTTTATCATTATTTACTATAAAAGCATTATAATACTCTGAATAACTTTCACTCTCATTAATTAAATCGGTTTTACACTTACGTTCACACTCTGCTTCGTCTTCTGGTTTCATAAAATCCTTTAGGAATATAATCTTAGGGTCCATTAGATAACCCTTCTCTATTAACTCTCTGCTTCCTAACTCAAATATTTTATAACCAACAACTGCAGTTATTGCCATGTCGTGGCCGTCATCACGAAATGAAGTTGCAGAAAATCCCACACGATACTCAGTGTTGTTAAGGTAGCGAGATATTTGCATATAACTCTTTGAACTGGCATGATGGCATTCATCAAATATAGCAAATCTTACCGTGTTAAGATAACTACCAAGTTCCTTCTTTTTCTTAATAAGGCTTTGTATTGTAGCAACAGTTATATCTTTTATTTCACATTTACCATTACCTATAACACCCACTGTAATGCCTAGACTTTCCTCTATACGTTGTTTGGATTGTTTGAGTAACTCAACCTTGTCAACTACAAATAAAGTTTTAACACCCAACATCCTTATACACTCTATTGCCATCTCCGTCTTACCACTGCCAGTTCCACTCTCTATTATTCCAATCTTTTTACCAAACAATGAACGAACTGCTTCATTTTGATAATCCCTTAACACTTTACCATTGAGAAATTTATCAGGCATCTTAACTTTTGTTTCATCAAATTTTCTCTCATCTATAATAACTATCTTACCATTAATTTTTTTAAACTTAACATAATCACTTAACGTCTTTTTTAAGCCATCTAGAAATCCTATAGCAATACAATTATAATTACTGTTCCAAAACCTTACCGTTGTACTCATATTAGGTCTGGCTTTTTTAATCCAATGCGCATTTTGTAATTCATAACTAAACTTCTTATTTAACCCTGCTAACAATAATGGTGTTATAATACCTTCAACATACACTATATTATTCTTAATCCTAATTACAAAATTACTTTGCTCTTCTGTATTATTAGAACAAAACTCAGGATAAGGACAAAATATATGACATTGCTCACACTTAGGTGGAAGTTTACCAGCATTCCTTGTTATTGTCATCTTCCCAAGTATATCCATATACCATTTTTCTATGTCTTGTATTTCCTCCACTGTTGGAGTAAACTCTAATATACCTTTACTTCCAGGATATTTAAGATAATGAACAACACACTTATTTGGAATTCTATTAAACTTCCGTTGGTACAGCCAAGCATATAATGTAAGTTGTTGTTTATATTCTTTTTCATTCCAAGGACCACGGGTGGATGATTTCCAATCATGGATTATATCATTATTAGAATCAACAACATCCAAATATGCAACTATCTCAGGGAAAAATATTTTTAACTCTAATGTTGTTGTAGAGAGTTCTTTGTTAAAGCCCTCAACACACATAAGCCAATAACCATTCTCGCGCATAGCAAGTTTAGTGGTATCTAATTTCTTTTCCAGCCACTCTTTTTTAAAATCTGCTTTAGCATTATCAACACTTGTATATTGATGGTTATACCATTTCTCCAAAACATGATGTATTACATTACCTGCCAAGGCGTAGCACATATCCGAGATTACTTGTATCCGTTTTACTTTCTGCAAATACCACCAACGCGCACAATGTTCGAATGTATTATGCTGTGAAAAGCTACTTCTTACCATTTTAAAAAGAAAAAAAATTAAATAAATTTGTCAACGAAATTCTTTGTTATTACTTCATTAGTTACAGGATTTGTAACCTTCTCTCCAATCATAACAGCCTTAGGTTTGCTGTTTAGGAAAGCCATGAATTCTTTCAAAGAACACTCATTGATATCTTTTTGTTTATAGTCGGCATATTTCCCGAACAATTTACTTGCTTGGTTTGCTCTGTCCCTTGTAAGTGTTGGATGAGAATATTTTCCATCTTCTCTCTTAAACACTCTACAACCACTTAAGCTTTCTTGCTGTCCGTCCTTGTCGAAATAAAGTACAAAATTACAATATTTAACTTCCTTCGATTTGTCCCTTGTTAAATCCCACTTACGACTTGTTGGCGGAAGTAATATATCTGCTTTCTTTAATTCAACTGTTTGGCCATTAAGGTCAATCCGTGGCGGTGCTTTTACACTATCTGGTGCAGAATTCCAATCATATGATATTCCTGAAGCTCCTCCTGATATTAAATCACCACTTGGTGGTACTTCTGAGAATTCATTGTCTGGAGCAACATCGGCGTCAAGTTCTTCAAACTCATTTTTGACTTCTTCTTTTGGTGCTTCAGGTGTTATTGTTTCCTCTTTTGGCACTTCCTCTACCGGAGTTTCTTTTACTTCTTCTTTTACTTCTTCTTTTTGATTGTTGTCAACCATACTTATCTCCTCCATTTGTACTTATTTAATACTTGTAATTATATAGAAAAGTATTTAGTATTTATACTTTACGATATTTTAGGGCGTAGTAGTTCAACAGATTTAATATTTAATTGGTCCTTCAACATCTTTTATATTTCTTTTTAATCCTATAAAGTAAAACTAATATTTAAATATTATGATTTTGTTTTCTTTGGTGTTGTCCAACCACACCGAGGACAGAAGTAGATTAATTTACCACGTTGTTTTTTTACTAGCATATTCCTTCGACCACAACTTTTACAATTCATTTATTCCACCCTATTCATTATACATATCTTCTAATTGTTCTATTTCGTCTTCACTAAACGCACCCTGTGATGGTTCTTCATTAACTATATAATTGAATGCTTGTTCTTTTTTCTCTTCCCTTTCTTGTTCTCTTCGGCCCATATAATCATCATATTCTTCTTCACCAAAATCGTCAAAACCACTATCATTAAACTCTTGGTCCTTCCGTTTTCCTAAAGTAAAACCTTCTGCATAGGAATCAGGGTCCTCATCCTCAAAAATTTTCTTGCTATACAAATCTTGCTTCTTTGGATTCATTGGGTGGCAATCCCATTTATTTGGAACCTTGTCCCTATCATAATCTGGGAAAACTCCCCTTAAAGTCTTTTTCTCTGCTGGTAGATATCCTTTCCATTGTGTTTGTTTCTTTATTGACGCCCCTGTCATATTAAATAGTTTCTTAAAAGTATTATTAGAAATTGCTGAAGGAGAAGAAGTGACGGAAGATTTTTTACGTCTCCCGCCAACAATTTGTGGGGTTAATTTAGAACGCTTATTCATAAAGATATAAGAACAGCTCTCATTTAAATATATATTTAATTGAATGCTATTCAATAAGGGTTCACCACTAACGTGCTAAACCATAAAAGAGCTATTACTATAAAATAAACAGTTGTCATAACTTCCAGTTTATCACTCTTATTCTTATAGAAATAAATAAACAAAATCATAGGTATAAAATAATATCTTACTTCTATTAACCAAGATAACATCAAATATAAAGCAGTAAATGGATACATTAAATACTGATAAAAGTGATTGAATTTGGTTGCACAAATAGCATAATAAGATAGCAAGATAGGTATTGTGAATGCCAACTTAATCCAAATATTTGCATCAACCATCATAAGTAAATCATTAAACCAAACATTTCCTATTTGATTATATAAATGAGAGTTCTTAAAAAACATAACACCTAAAAATATAAATAATGCTCCCACATTGACCTTCCAACTTGTTTTAATTAACTCTAACATATCAGGAAACTTACTCAAAATATAAAGCAAAAACACAAAAAAGAACGTAAACAAAAACATCCACACATTACCTAAATGCAAAGCTATAGGATGCTGGCCTGCATCACCTTGAACTACAGCTCCCTTATATAATATAAATGCTATAAACACAACACCGCCCAATATAAAACTCCATACTTTTTTAATATATTTAACAAACTCCCAGGCATAGTCATTTGTCTGTTTTACTATTGATAAATTTTTATTCTTATATACCAACCAACCATATAACACAATATAACCTAACCAGAAAACATTATTTTGTCTTACAAAAACAGCAAAGGTTCCCACTAACCCGCTCAAAATATAATACCGTTCTCTCATCAAATAAAACGAGAATAAAATAAATATAAGTGAAAATATATCCGTGTAAATCAAAAAGAAATAAAGGAACATAGTGGGAAAGAACATCACTTGTATAGTTTTATGCAAATTCTTTTTCATGACTAAATAACTAATTGGCAACAATAACCCCACAAGTAATATACAACTTATAATTCTCAACGCAAACAAACTACCCACACCAAAAATTGATGCAAATATTGTAAGCACTAAATGATAAACAGGCGGTACGGTAAGTGTATCTAAAAACACCCATTCATTATTAATAAAATGTTGTGCCTGTATAGCATGAGCACTCTCATCAGCAACAAGTCCATTCTGTGATGTAACTAACAAACACCCTGCACACAATAGTATAAATACGATTGAGAATACTATAAATTTTATTTTTGATTTTTCATTCGCCATATAAACACCAAATCCTCGAACATTTTAAATATATCTTTTAATCCATTGACTTTACTTTCATTATCATTATACCAATCCACAGGAACCTCTTTTATTTTAAGTCCCTGCTTTTCTGCTTTCATTATTAATTCGACATCAAAAGCAAACCTCTCGCACATCTGGTTGTTAAATAAATTTTTTGCTTTTTTCGTACAAAAAACTTTATATCCATTTTGTGTGTCCCTAATGGTTGTGCCTATTGTCATCCTCACAAGTGTTGCAAAAACCCTTCCCATGAAGGTTCTATGCAAAGGTTGTTTAACTACAATATTGCTGTCACTTAAATTACGGCTTGATACTAACAAATCATAATCATCTATATGTGGAAAAAACCTATCAAACATATCCATCCTGGTAGCATTATCGGCATCCATGAATAACACAACATTATAAAACGCAGCATCAACACCTGTTTTTACTGCAAACCCTTTACCTTTATTAACTTTATAACCCATTAAATTTATTTTTTCTGTTAAATAAGGTCTTATTCTTTCACAAGTGCTATCAGTGCTTCCGTCATTTACAATAATTATTTCATAATTCGTAAAATTTTTTTCACAATAATTATATGCATCCATCACTGTCATAATAATTCTGTTCTCTTCATTGAAACAGGGAATTATAATACTAATCCCATCTATTAGATATTGTGTCATATTATTTTAGCTCCGTTTGTCCACTTGTTGTTGATATTGGTTGTTTGGTAGCAAACTTTGATTTATCACTTACTCCCAAATCATATTCCACACGCTCTTTAAACTCTTCTTTCTTTCCTTTATTCCAAGTTTTTACTGGACGCATATATCCAACAACTCTGCTGTACACTTCACATTCTCTTCCGCATTTTGCCATTTTTATTACCTCTATTTATTTTAAATCATATTTATCACTTTTACTTAAATTATCTTCTGCCCAAAGTGGTTGAAGATTTGTATAATGAAAACATTTTCTTTGTTCTGATTCTTTTGATAAATCAAAACTTGCACATGGTTTTATATGGTCTATATGCCATCCGGTTTTTGACCAATTCGACCAAATCATACCGGTCTTAAATTGTTGCTCTAAATGTTGCTTACATTTCTTAACTGAACAACCCAATAACTCTTTAGTTGATTTTGATTTACTATTATTTTTTAATGATGCTCTTAGTCTACATCTTAAATTATGTGATAATCTAAAACATTTATCAGTTTTCATCCTTTTTGTACGATTTTTATTAAGATTTTTTTTATTTTTTTGATAATAATGTTTATGTTTCTCATTAATGTTCTCTTTATTTTTTATATTATATTGTTTACGATATTCGATAATTTTCTCTTTATTTTTTATATTATATTGTTTAATCTTCTCTTTATTTTTTTGATAATAATATTTATGTTTCTCATTAATGTTCTCTTTATTTTTTTGATAATAATGTTTAATTTTCTCTTTATTTTTTAAATAACATCGTTTATGTTTCTCATTAATGTTTTCTTTATTTTTTTGATAATGTTGTTTATGTTTCTCATTAATGTTTTCTTTATTTTTTTGATAATATTGTTTAATTTTCTCTTTATTTTTTTGATAATATCGCCTATGGTATTCATCAAGTTTCTCTTTATTTTTTTGATAATAATGTTTATGATATTCTTTATTTTTCTCTAACCATATATTTCTTTTTTTATTATCCATATTTCCCTCAACTATAAGAAAGCCACCTATAAAATAAATGTTTGACATAGTATATTGTTCTCTCTTCCCCATACTTCTTAACACACGCTTTGATTAATCCGCTAACTCTATCCACATTATTATAATCGTTTTCTTTTAAGCAAGTTTTGAATGCTGTAAGGTCTTCTTGTATTGTTGTTTCCTCATCAAGTATAACTGGAAAATTTGCATATATACACCAATTATATTTAATATCATCAATCCTCATATTAAGTCGTTTTCCTCTTTTGCCAACAACTTTATATAAAGGAGGAAATAAGTGTCTTATGCAGAAAGCATTTACTGTGTCTTCACTAAACTGGAATTTCTTTTCTGGTATGTTTAATGAAAAATCCCTACTGTGTATTTTTTTTAACTCAGCATGAATTTTAATAAACTCTTTACTACGCATATCAATATTACACTCTCTTATTAATATTTTTATTTGAAACCATACTGTATTATTTATATTACCTTCTGGAAATTGATTTTCCATAAAGAATTTTATTAATTTATGTTGCCTCAATTTTCCTGCGGTAAATCGGTTTTCTGATGCTAATGTTCTTGACTTAACAAATATTGTTTTAATATTTGTTGCATCCTTTGTTGTGTTTAATAAATAATCAGTAAGCCCCTCGTTCTTTTCCTCTTTTTTTAATTCCACAATACCTCTCCAAGTAAATCCGCCAAACTTATAATTTTTTGTAAATGGAAGTGCTCCAACACCTGCAATTTTAAAACAACTTTTGTCTAACTCAACCCCTAACTCATCTTTAAACTTTCTACAAAACTTCAACATCTGTTGCCCTATACCTGTCCTTATTGCTTCTATTATTCTCTGATACGCATCGTTTTCCACATACGTTTTTGTAGCACTATCAAATTCTATTCCTGGAACTTTTATAGGATAGTCTAGTTTAATTAATAATTGTGCTCCATTACCACTACATATTTTGCAGTATTCATTTGCCCAATTTTCTGTTGCTAATTTCTCTAAAAGTTTTCTAATTAACATCTCTGAATGTTCTAAGTCTTTATTATTTGCTTGTCCTGCCTTTATTACTCTATCAATATCAATGAATATAAAATCAATACTTTCAACATTATAATTACTACCGCCAAATGTTTTGTTGCCCCATTTATTCCAATTCTTTTTTCTTGGATTAAACCCAAACCAAAGCACAGCAAAATCTCTTACTATGGCAATTACATTCTTTAAATGTACTGCATTATTAACATACACTCCACTTGCACTATATGGTATTCCTAATCTCTCTGACACTTGTTTTATTATTTTAAAGTCTTTAATCCTTATTTCCATTACTTTTGGTTCTCCGTTGCTCCACCAATCCCAAAACTCCTTAATAGTGTGCTTACTAAACACATCTTTAATTCTTTCAGACTGTTCTAATTCATACCACTGCTTCATTTTTCTTTTTTACTTGGTACTTTACAATAACCTTTTTTTATCCAATATTTTTTTTCTTCATCAGAATATTTTCTCCAACGTATTGGATTATCATCTATTTGTTGCCTACGCCAATTTTCCATTACGCTATTATCAGTGGCAACTTTTTTGTTACAAAACTTACAATACTTCACTTTACGACCGGTGCTATGCCCCATGGCCCAATACTCGTCAGTCCATTCGGTTTGTTTAATATGTTTACATTCTTTTTGTAATTTATGAACGGCAGTGTTAAATTCCTTTTCAAGTTGTTTATAAGTTTTTGTTTTCTTCATAATTCTATACCTGGTTTTATTGCATCATCTAATTTTTTGTTATTTTTACAAGATTCCACACCATCCATAAATCCTTTTTTATAATATTCTTCACATTCATCACACGCCATTTCTTATCACCTATTTCTTTTATCATATCATTCCCATAATTTATCTAAATTAACTTTCTTTCCTAAATGAACTAAATATAAACCATTCTTTCCACTCGCCACCGATATGTATTTACTCTCATTCTTCATTGGCATTATATCCAATCGTTCTCCATGTGGCAAATATATTATTGTCATCTCCTTCCTCTATTTAATATTTCTTTTACTTTCCCAGCAGGTGTTACATCAGGAATATTTTTTATAAGTTTAACAACAGGCAGATAACATTTACTACACAATGGTAAATAATAAACTGCGCTGTCCTCACGAACAATTCTTAATTTAACACAAGTGTCTTCGTAAACACCGCATAATATACACATCATAATTATCCCTCTTTACTTTGCCATTCTCATTCTTACTATTATTCCAAACCCAATAGTTAATATTTCATCTTGGTTGCTTGTTATCATACTTAATGCTTCTGAGTACTCTAAATTATAATTCTTTTGTATTACTTTAATACTTTCTGCTAGGTATATATTATCAACATATATAGTCATTATAATTCACCCTTCTTTTTTAACCATGCAATTTCTTCTTTGCTATAAAAATTCTTTATTAAATATTTTTCGGTTATTTTGACACCGTTATCTTTCAATTGCCATAAATGTAACATCTTAGAACTATCGGGTTTTTGAAGTTTTTTCTTAATTATAATAGAGTTATTGATTTTTTTCTTTATTGGAATGGCCACAATATCTTCTCCTAATTTTTTTCTAACCCTATAAAAGGCTCTTGTAGCTGTGCCTGTTGTTATTTTATATCTCCGTTTCCTTCGTATTCGTCTAACAAATTCTTTTCTGTCAACACTATCTATAAATTCTTTTTCATACATCACTTTCAACACCTATTTCACCATCAACGGGTATTTTTTTATCATCTACAATTTTGTAATGTTTACCGTCAATATACTCTGATTTTCCTTTTATTATCATTCTTAAATCTCTCCATGGAACTCCACGCACTTTAAATTTTTCATTATATTTTTTTCTTAATTTATAATATACTTTTTCTTTATTATCTGGTGTATTGACAAATATAATTCTATCATTAAATAAATTTGCTATTTTAACATTGGCATCACCTGTTTTAACCTGTCTCATTATTGTTAAAACAACTGTTCTATGTAATCCTAACTCTTCCATTAACTCATTAATAAAGATAGGTTCTTTATATATTAATTTTTTACATAGCCTTTTATTTTTGTCATTCATTAAAACTCGCCATCCGGCAAACCAAAATCTCCACCAACAACAGATTCCTCAATCAGTCTTTCCTGCTCTTTAATTTCTTTTATGTTTGGTGGCCCCTCTAATTTATATTTTATAATATCCGCAACATCCATTTTTCTATTGGTATTTTCTATAAACCACTTCACTAAATCATAATCCTCATCATTAAATTCTTTTCTCTTATTTAATATTCTTGATACCTTTGCTACCAAATGATAAAATGTAACTGTCCTGGAATTAGAAACATTAACACCATACTCTATTAATATGTTACGGATTTTCCTCAATCCTTCAATTTCGTCATCTCCTTTGATAAATTCTTTTAAACTTTCAAAGTATTCTACTATTGTGTCATTCTTCAATGCTTTCATTAACTCTACTCCTTCGCTTATACTATCTTCCTCAGAAGAATTGCTTATCAATGCTTCATCCAATAACGGGTTATCTTTTTTGTTTACTAAATAAAAATAGAATGGGAATCTATCATGTAGTGCAACATCTCTTCCATCAACCCACCATACACCACTATTAAAATAAGCATCTCTTTTATCTTTTACAACTTTCATAAGATATGAATTATCCTTATACATATATAGAGGAAGGTGCAAATCCCAATTCTCTTCCCAATCCTCCTTAACAACATCTTTAATCTCAATATTTAATTCCTTGTATGCCTTCCTAATACTACCTCTATATTGTGCTTGGTGTATGTTATCAACATTCTCACTTATATTAATATGTGCTGTTCTCTTTTGCTGGAC
>Ga0307928_10000454_pt1 | contig 30881 bp, 33 predicted proteins | sample AceLakmetagen232_FD_201815 | JGI IMG/M metagenome (GOLD analysis project Ga0307928, IMG submission 201815) | Saline water microbial communities from Ace Lake, Antarctica - #232 | ecosystem: Environmental > Aquatic > Non-marine Saline and Alkaline > Saline | place: Antarctica: Ace Lake... | reverse complement strand
CACCCGTCCTTTCTCAGGGTCGCAACATACCCCGCCTCGGGCTCAAGACCAGATGTGGATTTTAGGGACTGGTCGAAGTGGAAGAGCTGATTCATGTCAGAGTCAACACCGGCTTGCCAATTTCCAATGCTTAATAAATCACCCGTAAATGCACGGGCTGCCACTTGTGCTGCCGTAATTGTCTTTGCCTGAATCAAACCTGCATGAGTTATCTTATTCGACGACGCAAGGTAGACGGTGTTTGTTTCTGCATCAAAATAAGCCATAATCCATCGGAGCAAACTCAGTGTTGGAGGGGTGTCACTGTGGGAAAATGTCGTTTCTCCTTCATCCCAGTAAACATATTTATCAGTCGTATTTCCAGCTGTTATCGTATAGGCTGTACCATTAATGGCTATCGTCCCGGTGGTCCAGTAACATGTTCCACCAGAAGCTGACCAAGTGAACCCACTCTTTGTAGGCTCGTCCATAGAATAGTCATCCAATGCTAAAGAATCGGGAGAAAATGACACCGAACTTGACTTGATACCGGCTCCAAAGGCGTCCACATATTCAATGGCCGCATAATAAGTCAGAGTGTGGTTCAGCCCTGTAATAGTGGTGTGCGTGCCATACTTTTTGCCAATTAGAGTTGTAGGTGGATTGCTAGTACCCACATATAAATTGCAATAAACTATGTCGGCAGATGCAATAACCCATCCCAGGTCAACACTGTTTATCCCGGTGCTTGCTACAATCTGAGCCGGTTGTCCTGGTATCGTATTTGCTGCATTGATTATACTCGTCTGTGCTACCTGACTGAATATATCGTGTAGTGTAATCCGGTAATAAATAGACCTTAATGCCGTGGTATTGTCGAACTGGTTCTCTTCGAGTGTATAAGTATAATTCCGGTCTTGTGTATCAATGGACCGTAACAAGTTCACTCCTGCGCCATCACTGAATATATCAAGAATGAACTTGTCAAAAGTGCTCCCAATTACACTTGTCCAGGTAATGCCGAGATCTGCAGAAGTAAAATCCGCAGAGGGTATTGGTGCAGCCAGAGCAGCATTGGTAGCCGTGATAGTTCCCGCCGTGTCTGAATATTCACCGTTATAATACGCTTTGACATAATATGTAATATTGGCTCCGGTCGGATTGCTGTCATAACAAACTGGGTCAACACCTTGATAAATCAGGTGTATGTTATCTGTACCCCAATTAACGTCCTCCGTACGCACTTCGTAAAGATTGACCCTAGGACCTGCCACCCATGTAAGCCTTACCTGTGAACCGTACAAAAATGATAGGAAGTCCACATCTGGGACCGTATATGTTGAATCGACATCAGACAGAATTACGACAGAGTTCGGTGAAGTATCCAAGTCAACGTGACTTGTATCACCATCAGGTGGTACCGATACAACCTGAACAAAATTAAACCCTTCAGCTCCTTTGATGGTAACATCAGTCTCAATTGTATCAACCGCCAGATACAAGGAATCCATGTCAGAGCCGAAATACACCTGATGCCTAATTCCAGGAGCACTTGTAAACTGGACTTGTATTCTATAATCGGGTGTTCCTGTGTCAGGTCGATACGAAACATCTGTCAAAGTCAAGTCTGTGCAATCATCTGGATCATTATCTGATGTGTACAAATACTGATGACCTGCATCGTCTGGTAATATGTATATTTCACCGTCTCTCAGTTTGATATAATCAATGACGATTCGTGGATTACTAAGACTGTCATAATTACCATCAAAACCAACATATGCCCTTGCTGCACCTGTGTCTGCAGCAACTGTTGTTGATAGAACAGAGAAGTTATCGTCAACATCATCTTTCTCGTAACCTGCACCTGTACCAGTGTCCAGAGTCAATCGTACAATATGAACTCCAGTATCATAGTATAGAGGGAGATCAACTGAGGCATGACTAGTCCCGTCTCTTAATTCAAAGATGCACGCTGGTGAGTGGTCGGAATCCTCGTATCTATATGCGATTTCGACTGTGTTTTTCTGAGACGCTGCTGTAAACGGTAGTACAATTCCCCCAGGAGCCCTCATGGATATCAGTTTGTTTTCAGTTTCCACAACAGGATCAAACATGTTATCACCTGCGTTTATATGAAGATTCTCACATTTAAAATCCCCACCGGGAGTTGATGCGGTATCACCGTTCATCCTGATCCTGAGTCTTGTGGTTGTATCCTGAAGAGTCAAATCCCAGGTCACGATTAGGCTGTCTTCGTCCCGGTAATAACCTCCAGCAGACTGCACAATATTTACGGTCGGGTTCGTTGTTGCAATCAAAGTTCCCACACTATTATATTCCAACACATACCATCGCATTCTCTGCGTATAATAATGATTAGAGTGGTAATGCCCCGCCCCAGTGTGCATCGTTGCAGAGATACTTACTTTTCTGATGTCTCCTGTATAATAGTAATAATCTGAATATTTTATTTCATTCCCTGTGCCGTTTCCACCTGACCATGACAAAGCGTCCTTTTCATTTGCCCGTTCAACCGAACCGGCCCATGCCGCCCTAACATCGTCGGGCATATAATCCATAGGATATATAGTGGACCACCACCAGAGGGGCTCCCCTGTAGCATCCCGACAGGAGATTGTTACAAGACCTTTGTCAATGCGCTCCGTAATATCAGTTACCCTCATGTCCGTAGCAGACAGACCCTGGTGAACATTAGCCACACTAATTACATCGTCAAGATTGATCAGAGTCCCTTCCAAGGGAACGGTTATGACAGCATGCCAGATTGGGGATGAAAACACTTCCCTGATGTACTTTGCCTCAATCTCTGCACTTCCTGGAGTGTTATGGTACAGATCCGTGTCATCCTTGATATCGTCCAACCGACCAAACTTGGCTATTGATGCAGCCGATGTTTGCAGAGCGGCCCCTGTCCATTCGTCATTAACTGAATCATACCCATAACTAATCTTAATATTATTCTTGATGTCTTTAATTGGCAAAGACGCTTTGATCTTAAGTGTGTTCTCCTCACTAAATGTTCCCGCAAGAGAATAACTTTCTCCCGGCACTTGCTTTTTTACATATATTTTGTTATCACGACCAACAAATACAGCAAGACCTGCCCTTTCGACAATATCCTTGATCAGAGACTTAATGGACGTTGAACTATCCACCAGAAGAGTTAAATCTTGAGACATTGTATTACAGTCAGCAATACTAGTCCCCATGACAACGTTGCCTGAATCTATGCCAGCGTAATCACTACCAGTCAAAAACGTATAGACCATTGTAGCAGGATTACCAGACATTGAAATAGGATCATCCTTACTGCCAAACTCTTTGTCAAGAAGATCCTTAAAACGACTCTGGAACGTGAAGGATATGGAGGCACTGTCCATTTTGGGTGGATCAGCAATACCCCTGAATATTACCTGTGTGAACCCGCCGACTGTAACTGAAATAACACCTTCTAATCCCCACCAATCCCCGTTATCAAACATGGCTGACGTAGTTGTATCAAGTGCGAGTTTAACAGTCACCCCACCCATTACGATTTCACCTACAGTGTGTTTTATTTGACCGTAACTCAACACACGATCTGTGAACGTGGTCCCACCATATGTGAATGACAAAGTCACTCCGGCTATGCTCTCCTTGATACTATCAGCATATGCCATTATGATGTTTCCTCAAAATTCAAAACACCTGAATACTCAGTACGCCATCCACGACCTTCGACCATTTCTGAAAGAGGATCAGACTTATTTACCAGAACAACTGAATAGAACGTACCTGGGATGTCATCAAAATTAGGATACAGAGTAATGACTGTGTTTGCTAACCTCCAGGCATTAATTTTATCCCTGTCCACAAGTGGTATGAATCTGGCTCCTATAGACCAGGATCTTACGTTGTTGAACTGATATATAAAGAGTTTACCTGAAAAGCTTCGGTTCTTTACCTCGTTGAATTCATGGTCTTCTACATACTTACTGATAGGATCGAAATCCACCGTATTGCCGCCGCCTACCATTCTCACATTAGACATTATGCCACCTCCAGTCCTGTGTAAATACCTTTTCGTACACCTGCAGCCATTGTTGCTGCTATTCTGTCCGCAAACAGTTGCTCATCAAGATGATACAATGCATCCACATCTGTGATTTCTGGAAAAGACACGCTGACGTAAACATCACCAACACTTCCGCCGAGCTTGTTGTTAGGTGTAATCATTCCACTAACATTAGGAGTAAACATTTCAACTCCACGCTCACCGACTGGATAGGATACGCCAGCAGATACGGGACCACCCCCTGCTTTCGGTAAACCAATCATTGCACCTACTCCAGCACCAGTAGCTGCTGCCCCAGTTGCGCCCGTCAACATAGCCGACAATGATCCAGCGGCCACTATGGGAGCCATAGCCGGGCCAATAATTGGTATAGGTACGGTTGCAGCAAATGCTCCAGCATAGGTCTCCGCAGATAGAATACTCATCCTAGATGAAGCCTCACCAACATCCAAAATCCTAGACATAGCCCACTGGATTGCTTTCTGCACTCCAATTGATATTAAGGATGATATAATTTGAGCTGCCACAGATTTCATGACATTTGCAAACGCATCTCTCATTGACTCACCGTAAACAATCACTCCTGCAAAAGCACTCCCAATTCCAGCAGCCATCTGTTCTGCAACTGATACGCTTAGTTGCGATACCTGATCCAGTGCGCTGGAGGTATTACTCAGGTAATCTGACCAAGCTTCTTGCATACTTGACAGCTCCATTTTTGTGTTTTCAGCAATTGCCGCATTGGCATCAATCAGCATCAACTGTGCATCACTAACCATTTCTGACATAGTAAACCCGAAATCCTCAGGTATTTCCCACATTAACCCCCCACCAGCAAAGTCCCCACCAGCAAAGTCCCCACCCCCCAAATCCGTTACTTTCTTGTTGGGATCAGGAATGTTGGGGGAGGGTGGAGGAGTAATCGCAGAAGGCACTTTAACCGCATTTTTATCATATCTTATTGCATCAGCAATCAAAGAGTCAATAAGAGCCTTATGAGAAGTTTTCCAAGTGGTATATGTACTATCAATTGCTGCCACCTTTGCTGCTGTTCCGGTTTTCAATAAATCTAACTCTGCTAAATACTCACTTGCACCCACTCTAATGGCCTTTGCTATCCCACTCATCCCTGGGATCTTATCCATACCATTTGCAACATGAATTAAAAAAGCATCAAAGGGACTTCTTAAGTCTATGACCATCTTTTTCCAAACAGTAACCAGGAACACCATACTTTTCTTGAAAGCATTTTCCAACCATTTCCAACTTTTGAATAAAGCACTAACCATATGTACCCCAGATTTTCTGGCCCATTCAAAATTATCATACAACCATTGACCTAGTTTAAAGCCAGCATAAGCAGCTATCAATATTCCTGCTGCAATAGTTATTGAACCAATTGCACCTTTAGCGGCCAATGCAGCAACTTTTACTCGGAATAGAGGGAGAATTAATTGTGTCTTTATGACTGTTGCCAGACCCATCTCTGCTACTAATAATTGAAGGAATTGAAACTCAAAAATTACAGCCCCAACAGCTGTTGCAAGCAAGGGAAGAGTTATAACAGTCAGATGTACAAGCCATGCTGTTACTCCAACTTTCATTAAAGCAATTACACCGGTCTTAAGTGTATCTACATTATCAATGACAAAACCCAATGATGTTTTTATGGCCGGGAGAACTTCAGACCCCAATTTAATCAGGAGGTTCATACCTATGTTCTTTAAGGTGTCCCATATACCCCCAAGGCTATTCTTATAGTCTATCCAGGCATCGTCAAGGGCAGTAGTCTTGTTCTTCATAGCCTCCAGCACTTCTGCATATTCCATACCATTGGTTTTTGATAACTGAATAAGAGCCAAGTATGCTTCCTGTCGCCCTAGCATCTTTACCAGCGTAGTGGCATTATCATCTGTTGCTTCTATTATTTCTTTAAGAACACCCTGAAAGCCTAAGTCCTTAATGGCGTCTGTTGCAGTTCCGTATTTCTGTATGGAAGGAGGCAGTTTGTCAAAGTTTTTGGTTAAGGAGGTTAACAGGGATCTTAACTGTGTAATAGTCTCTGCTGTACCAACTCCAGTTTTGGATATCTGAGCAATGGAAGCACCCATCTCATCAAATGACAGTCCGGATTCGTGTGCCAGATTTGCCACAGTTCCTATTGTCCCGGCAAGCTCTCCGGTTTTGGTTATACCCTTTGCCTCAATTGTCAGAAGTAAGTTTGCTGAATCCATAGCCGAGTTGATTTCATCGCCGTAGGCTTGATATAAAACAGCCATAGCTTTCACAGATGTTCCCTGGTCTATATGAGCAATTTTTGCTGTCTTAGATGCAGCTACCAGTAAACTTTGGGATTCTGCCAAATCAGTAACACCGGCAGACATTGTTTCATAATATCCACCTAACAACTGAGTTGTAGTGCCCAATGTTGCAGGGAGCTTTTTCATTCTCTTTGCTATTGTATCAAATGCCTCATCTGTTACTTTACCCATATCTGTCAAAGCTGTTTCATAGCTCTTTAACGCAGTGAATGTTCCCTTTACTGCCATAGCAGTACTTAGGCCAACAAAAGCACCCTTTAAACTAAAGACACTCTTCTTGACCTTGTTAAGAGCGGATTGTCCAGTTCTTTGATATTTATTGAAAGACGCATTAGAACTATTAACAGATCTGTTTAATGGTCCCAGATCAGCACCCAAACTAGTAATCAAAGATCCCAAGCTCGACATTTATTTTATCCTTTTGCGATTCTGCATACTCGCTATACTAAGAATAGCCCTTTTCATATCGTCCACCGATTGTGGAGGTATGTTTTCTTTCTGTTCTTTTTTAAAACCGCCCCAATCAGGAAGGAAATCTTCAGGAAGGACCTGTTTTGGTACTTGCCCTTTCTTTGCAAACATAGACGTGGCAACATTAACCATAGTACTGCACACTGCTGCCCATCCATACTCATCTCTTTCCTTCCCAATTGGATCGATTTCATCATATGCCATCCATTCGCTGACCTGAGTCGAAGTCAACTCTTCCAGTAAAATATCGGGATGTGAATACCCTAATTCTCTGGCGAGTCTGAAGTAGAATCTTCGCTCTGGCCTCGCTCTAAGTTTTTTACCAGATCCTCTTTGTCTTCCTCCGTAATCTTGTTCAACTCCTGAGCCTTGTTAACAATGAGTTCCAATCTTGCAGCACCCATATTCATACTCAGCAATGCCGCGTCATTTGGTTTGAGCAGGTTTACTCCGTGCTCGTCACAGACTGTATGAACAGCCAGTTTGGCACGGAAGTCCTCAAGGGATCTCACAAATTCACCCATTCCCTTTTTGGTCTTTACCTCTTTCATGAGTGATTGCTCCCATTGGTCCCTTTCCCGACCCGTCATCTGTCTCACAAAAACATAGGCCCCTTCACCAAGCTCCACTTTCTCAATCGCCAGTACCTGTTTCAACAATAAACTTTCTCTATCCAGAATCTTCATACTATCTCCTTTTCATTTATGTTACACTGATGCTACAGAACCCGCGCTACCCGAGTTCACCGTAACCGCCCCACTGATCTTGATTGTTATTTCCATGGTGATGGGAGCTTCTCCAATGGTCAAAGGAACATCTGTGACCAGCCCCTCAAATTCAATGGATGTGGATTCATCATCAGGGAGAATAATTTCATAATTCTGAATATCCTCGTCCTGAAAGTCCCCAACCATTGTATCAAAGCCAGCTCTATCAAAGATCATGGACAGAGTAACCGCGCCCGCATCTCTGAATCCCGTGAGAAAGGTCCTGTACCCTCCTTCGGTATCAAGAGCAGTATTATCATGAGTCTCCCTTGTCATCGAAGGTCCACCAATACTGGTGATTCCAGATACGTTTTCCCATGTAGACAAGGACGTATTCCATCGCCTGAAAATTGCTCCTACACCTGTTACACCTGTTACTGCTGACATTTTATTCCTCCTTTATTCCTGCGTTTTTTAGTTTTCACTTTCTCTGTACTGTAAAGGTTGTAACAAATCTGGCATTGTCATTTTCATCCCAGTCTAAAAGAAACGGATCATCAACTCCTTTTATCAGATCATAAACTGTAGTGTTCCATGTCTCCCCCTTAATTCCATGCAAGTATTCCTTTATTGAGCTTATTGTATCCCAAGCAGTGTTATATGACCTGTTTCTCACCCTGATCTGAATAGAAGAGAAGTCATAGGCAATTCCACCCTTACCATCTAGTGTGAGCAGGGGTGATCTTCCAGGAATATCAAAGATTGTAACACACCCAGAGGGGGAAGCTGGCTCCTTACCCACAAATAAGTTCGTTGCATATACTAAACCCAAACTGGATTCAGCTTCCAGTATATCTTTTATATCCATGGAGGATGCATTCATTTTTTCACCTTCGCATTTTCCCTTATTGTTTCAAAAATATCTTTTTCATGGCTGTTTATGGCAGAAACAAGATAACCGGCTCCGGCTCCTGGTCTTTTAAAGTGCGCACCGTAATTTTCATGTACTGGAGCTGCATACAGTGCAGAGAACCCAAAAATTGCAATTGGGTTCTTACTTCTTGCTGCAGCCGCTTTATTTTCTTCAACTACACTGGCATGTTGGGATGTCATTTGGGACGCGTCATCACCGGTAAAAGCTGTGCCACTATCTCCCGCAACCATCCCTTTGGAAGTTACTGTTGACCAACTTGCTCTCAGATTGCCGGTTTCACCCACAGGGACTTTAGGTGATTCTAAGTCCACAGCCCTACGAATGATATAGACCCCATCGATAAGACCCATTAAGGTTCTGTTTTCTATTCCCTTAATCTCCTTATTGAGGTTTTTCATAACGCTTTTTAAGCTGCTTCGCTCTATAGCAGTTTTCATAAGTAAGCTTTCCTCACAAATTCATCTGTCTTGAATATCATAGGAACTTTCTCAAACTTCATAATCTTATGGGCATTAGTCAAGGACCTAGGGTCATCCACTTCATCTATATCAAGATCAGATATCATTCCAAGGTATAAATAGCCGCCTTTATCAACGTCTGCTGTCACCATGACCTCAGCAACACACACGTACTGTTCCCCAGTGGCCGTAGGGATTACAGCCTCAGTTTGACCCCAACGCACCATAATATCCTCAGGGATATCGAAGGTGTAACCCCCTGAACCATCAGGTGTGGGCTCACTCCAATAGATAGCGTTTTGTACGCAAACCTTTTTAATAAATTTTTCTATTGGCTTTGCCATCTCTATTTATTCCCCTTTATGTGAAACTAGACACCGCTGTAATTGATGCTGTCTTATTAACGGTTAGATTCCTGAATTTGCCAGTAGTGTCAAGTACCAAGACTTGCTGACCGTACATTGTTGAATCCAAACCCCTGCCAGTGGTACCCTGATATGTCACAGAGGCTCCTCCTGCCCCGGCTTTTGAAATCTGCTGTTCTCTGGTTGAGGCAATAAAGTGAGCAGATAGCCATCTCTCAATTTCCTTTTTGAGGTCATCACTAATAGTAGTGTCATTACCAATAACCTCGTTCACTGAGTGGTATGCCCCAAGAATAAAGGCATTAATGACATCAATGTCAAGGTCGGTATCCAAGATCAGTTTTACTTCTGCAGCCGTTACTCTAGGCATCCAATACCCCCTTCTGCTTTCAGTACTCTAATAGCCGCATCCCTAACGTCTACCGCTTTTATCATATTCATAGCTTTTTCACAATGAGGACACTTTCCATATCGTCCACAGGGACTCTCATCCAAATCCACGTAGAAGTTTACTTGATAGGGATAGCCCGTAATGGAAGGATCAGCAAACCCACCAAATATTACTACTGCAGGTGTGTTCATACTAGCTGCCAGATGGTGCATTCCTCCATCTGTAGTCATTATCAAATCTGCATGAGACACCACACCCGCTGATACTCTGAAATCCGCTGATGCAATCTTTTTAGCAGAGGGGATAATGTCTGTATGTCCATCAACATCAAACTGATAAACCGGAACGGGGAAATTCCTTATGACCTCTTCCCATTTTTCACTTCCCCACACTTTATTTTTACTGCTCCTGCCCCTCACTACTGGTTCAACTATCACGAAAGGTCCTGGAGGTGTAAGCGCATCAGCAGCTTTCCATTCCTCAGCAGTCAGTTTCATTTTACCCGCTACAGCGTGATACTTGGAATTGAACAGTGATGTAGGTCCGGGATGAACCCATCTGATGATATAAGGCCTAGCACTCGGACCATCTACCATATGCACTTTGGAGTTGGGATCAACCGCAGGGTTATTTTGCCATACTGGATGATGTCGGACCTTCTTGCTCACTCCTACAATCGCTACAGGAGTCCCAATAATTCTGTATATTTTTTCAGCCCTACCCAATGCCATTATTTCATCACCATAACCCATAACTCATTTCCCCCAACTCATGATATAGTCACCAGCAATTTCTTTGTGAACCTTTGCCCCAAGTGACTGTAAATACGTAACAGCACCCTTACTTGGGTAATCATATCGATCTTCCCATTCGTCTTTCTGTTCCACAACCACAACGGGCTTTTCTCTAAGTAGCGTCTTTTCTGCCCCTTTGAGAACAGGCAGTTCAAATCCCTCACAGTCAATCTTAATGAAGTCAACACTTTTGAAGTCAAAAGAGTCGAGAGTCTTTAACTCTATCCGCAGATTCGTTTCTGAACCATTGACCACCACATGGGAGTTGCCACAGTTGGTAACAGGAACAAACATCTCAGCCTTTCCAGGTGTATCACTCAAACCACAGGAATGAATGTTCAAGTTTGTGAGTGGCTCCATGTTCAAATTCCAACATTCCCGGTGAAGGGGGACTGGTTCAAAGCATTCAACCGTTTTGAACTCCTGAGCCATATGCCAGGACCAGAATCCCAGGTTTGAGCCCACATCAATGGCCATACCAGAACGTTTTTTGCATATATCAAGAGCAGCTGCCAACTTTGTATACTGATAAGACAACCGGCCCCTTTCGATTCGGCTCCGCTGCAGCATGTCTCTGAAATGAATCTCACCCTTTGGAAGCCACCATCCACCAAAATAGTCCATGGTCTTGGAATAGTCAAGGATCTGATCCAATGACATATAATCTATCTGGGCTAGTGCACTTCCAGGGGTTCCATGTAACAAATCAACTCCCATCTTCTTCCATGCCTCACGCCTAACCCCTGTAAACTCCTCGAGCATCTGTTTAACTGACTTAGGAGGTGAGTTGTGGCGGTAACCATCGTGCCAATGTTTAGGACCCGAATCTTGGAGGTCAACGCCCAGAAGGACAATATTGATTGCACCGCAATGACATGCCAGATTGATGGCCATCTGACCTGAAGTAGCGTCACAAAGGTAGTCAGGAACTGGATCGAGTTTGTCCTTGGTCTTGCTCCGTTTCACAACAGATATTCCAGGGACTTTCTCCAAAGCTTTGCACACCGTAACCTTGTGAGGTATCGGACTTTCTGTAATACCCTTCTCATGTTCCTTGTAAAACGAGCGATCCGCAAAGAAGAGAACATCAGCTTCAGGATATATTTCATATGACCTGTTAACCGCTATAACATACTGACCCTTTAACATTGACAGGTCCAGATCCTTGACAGAAGGTCCGCCAGCCAGAATAAATACCCAACGTGGCATAGTCTCTTCAGCACAAAAACCCGTAATCATAGGAGCACGGTAATAAGCATTATTTGTCCTAACCTCGACAATATCCTTCATGAATGACCCCGGCAACTGATCATCATTAGCCCAGAACGTTTCATTCGGCTTGATCACTCGACCCTGAAACCTGATAGATCCCCCACCGATCTTTCTCCATTTTCGGAATGTTGGTTCCTTACTTTTCACTGTCTTATTCGTCATCCTAACACCTCTTTTAAAGAAACTTTCTCAAACACATCTATTTTACTCTCCGGTGACACATTGTATATCTTTACTCCCAATCTTTCTGCGTCTGTTGCTATAGCCGGAAAAGCAAGCAGATGGGTCATAAATGGGGGAGCTTTTCTTGCTTTCTTTCCATCTGGTACGTGGGACCCATGCCAATGACTAAAAGCTTGACTGCCAAGCGTCATATCAAATCCCAATAGATATACTGTCTTGACTCCAAGGTGATAGGCCAGGGATATTGCTGCAGCACCACTGTTTCGATTCCAAGACACACACCCAGGTTCTGTGCTTATCCCTTCTCTGTGTTTGGAATCTCTAGCCATAAACTTTATCCCTTCCAAGTCACGCTTTGATTTGTTAGCAAATCTGGGATTACAGGTTATTTTTAACCCGGGCCAGATAGCTACCTTTTGTCGATGAGTCAGATACCAGTCATGATCTCCAAAGAACAGAATGTCCATCCACTTACCTATAGTATAAGCATTGTTTATTCCAATTATATGCTTATTGTGGATTGCTTTCATGTAAGATGAATATGCACATGGTTCCATTCTTCGCTCACATACCTTTTTAATGATGTTTTCAGGTACACCGAATTGTTCAGGAACAGATGTTCCCCCACCTATGATCCAGCAACTATCACCTTCCCAGAGGGGAGGAACATTCCACTTCATGGATTAAGCTCCTTCAGGAGCTCTCCAGCTTCACCTTCACGTAGGGCCTTTGTGTTAATGGCCTTTCCAGTGGCGATGTTTATAACATCATACCATCCCCCTGCACCCTTTGGGGCAACTATGTAATCGCCTTCTGGCAGGGAGTCTGGCTTTTCCGGTTCATCAGTCTTTTTCCCAACATCTCCAACTTTAGCCGGTGTCTCTGCAAGCTTGAAATTGTCACCAGGGATAATGGGACTGTCTTCGGGGATGGGGTCAAGTGGCACCACTACATTCCTGAAACCAAAGGGGATCTCTTCTGGTCTGGCCATAAATATCTCGTTCGGTTTGATAATACGACCATTCCAACGGAGGGACCCCCCTCCGGTTTTTTTGAACCTTATTGCAACACTGTCATTTATTTCACGTTCCATTTTCATACCTCTCGTTTAACTGTTATGATGCGTGGACGATGCCGGAAGACCCATTGCTGTCAGACCTAATTTGCGGGATCTGAATGGTCAGAACCTTATGCTTGGTAATGAACTTGCCCTCAGTGCTCCATTCCACATTCTGAATGGGCATACCACGAATCAACCTGACCACGTCAGATGTCATCTGGACCAAAAGCACATTGTTCGCAGCCATGGTGTCAATAACCTCGATTTTGCCAATCCCATTGATCTTCATGATGCGCTCTCGGATCGTGGTCCCAGGGGTTGTGGAGTCATAGTCCCCGTCCAGCACGGTTTCATATGCTGTCGGAATGTACAGATGCCACGGACCGTATTTCTTGGCATCAATACTGGACTGTTTCATGGACAGAACATCAGCAATAATCAGAGCACCGGTCTTGGACGAGTTATCCCAGTCAAGTGCAAGAGAGACAAGGTTTCTGTCCGGATGATTGACATAACTGTAAATCTTGTTACGTGAACGGTCATCCTTTGCACCAAAGGCATAATCCACGTCAGTAAAGAGCATGGATTCCAACTTCTCGGATACCTTCCTCGCTGCCATCTCCGCAGAGGTGGTGTCAAGAGGATTACCCAGTTTCCGGCTTGCTTCCAGCACCCTTGCATTGATTTCATAATCCACATGAATTATGGGGATGGGCAGGTAGTTTGTCTGGAAAACCGGTCGATCACCCTTACTCCTGGACACCGCGTCCATGGTGAGATCCGCTTCCATGGCATCGGAAATGTCATGCCATTCAAGAACCGTTGTTCCCATAGCATTCCCAAGATTGTAGGTCAATCCAGATGCTATCAGATCCTGAATGCCCAAAAGGCGGTTCAGGGATACCGCAATCACAGCATCATCCAGGGTCTTCCACTCATCACGTCTCAGAGTAGCATTTACCTGGATGGGAACTGCTCTGTAACTCACTGCCTTTTTGGGGTCACCGCCCGTAAAAACAGTCATGTAGGATCGGCCATCTTTACCGATCCAGGGCCTCATACTGTTTGCGTTTAATCTCCCTTGCTTGGCAATGAGAGACGCAATTTCTCCCTGAACGTTTCCGTCAGAGATGATATCCATATTAACTCCTGGCATAACTATGTTCCTCCTTTACAACGCCCTAACAGCAATTCGTTTGTTGTACCCAAGTTCGCCTGATGTTTCTGCCCCACTAGACCCGGAAAGGTCAAGTGCCTCAAGAGCCACAAATAAGGCCACACCGGAAACCAGTTTTATCAGGGTTCCATCCCCATTGGACTCAAGATAGTCCCCAATAACAACATTTTCACCGTCATACAGGATCATATAAGCCACATCGCCCGGCCCCATGATCCAGCACTGCACCCGATCCTCAGCCGCAAAGGCATCATCAATGCCATTCCCCTGGAGTTCGTCCTCAAGTGCTACCATTTTCTGACAGATCAATGCGGAATCACTGTTGTTTTGTACAGCCCCATTAGAATCAATCTCGATGAGAGCCCCAGGGTACAGAGCAGCCGCAGCCTCGCACTCTTCAATCACATCAGAGTACTTTTTGATTTTGATCGTATTATAGGCCATTGATTATTCCTCCTTTTCCTGAACGCCTGCAGGCAAGAGAACTTCCTCGCTATTCACACCGAGAGAACCGGAAGCATTCGCCACATAACTGACAGGCTTCTTTATGGAGTCTGCCGTTTTCTGAAGATTGTCCGTAGACATCAAGTCCAGATCCTCTTTCTTCCAGACCTCACCAGCCTGATTCGCAATTACCCTGTCAATGAGACTCTGCCTATGATCTGCATGCAGTTTCAAGCCATGCTGAATCTGACCGGCAACCTCATTAGGTAACAGGGACATCAACTTCACGGGATCTGCCAGGGATTCCTGAAGAATCTTGGCTGCTGTTTCTTCGTTCATTTGAGGGGTGGGTTCGATTTTGACATCACCAGCCACTTCCTCGTGAACACCAAAGGCAATCATTTTGTCAATGACTTCCTCACCAAAGACTTCCAACTTTGCCCGATCAGCCTCCACAAATGGGGAACCGGCCATCGTCAGAAGACCATCAATCTTTTCTTTCATCTCGTTTCCTCCTTTTTCCTTTTTGTTTTCGTGAGCACTTAAACCTTTGATTTCTGGGTATTCCACTTTACGACTGACCTCCACAAACTCATCAGCCATAGCAACAACCGCATCATCCCCAATGGTATATTTCCTTTTGTACATTTGAACAGGACCCCCATTGGTTTTGACTACCTCGTAAACAAACGAGTCACTAAACACCTCCCTTATGTAATGCTGTCTTTCAGTGTTGTCCAATGTATCCAACTGTTTTTGTATAGCCGAAATTATATCCTGGAATCCCGTCTCACTCAAATTGACCATGAAACCCTTTTCCTGTACCTGATTGATAATGTCTTTCAGTACCACTTCTTGTCCTCCTTTTTCATTTATTTTAACCCCCACACTATCCACACCTGTACCATCTTCATTTACTCTTATACCTGCTCCATCTTCCCATGAACATGCCCCCTTACCTCCAGGCAGAAGGGCTAAGTGATCTGGTCTATGGTTTATGGCAGATATGTTATACGCTTCACCATTCCATATCCCACCTGTCAGAATGTCATCTGTAAACACCCCAACACTAACCTCCAGGGGTTTTTGCTGCAGTATATAGGCCAGGGCCAATGGGGATACCTCCTTGATTTTATCCTCTTCCAGCCATGCCTCAGCTCTCAGCCTTTTATCATCCATAAAAGTGTTATATACCCGTCCCACCACAGCCACCTCAATCATTCCAGGGGTCTTGGCCGATACAAATTCACCATCAGTGGTGGGATGCTGAACGGTTATAGGGATATCGTTCCAGGCTGCTGGAAATTTTCCCAACTCTTCTGCACTATGAAACTGTGGACCCGAGGACCCGGAATGTACTCCCTCAACCATCATCACCACAGGAACTACTAAATGCTTTTTGCCCTGATATACCTCATAACGAATAGTGTAATCAGGAGCCACGGACGCAAAGGACGTGAATGATTTGGCACTTAGTACCAGTTTGGTGCTTGTGTCCAAGGGTGGGCCACTGAGAGTACTCCCCGATATATCCTCTATAATAGGTGTTGCCTGTATCTGTGCGTGATTGACTATTTTGGTTGTCATTTTGCCCCCTCGTCTATCTCGGTAGGCACCTCAGCATTTGTAATAGCAAGTTCATACTTATTAGCCAAGTGCCTGATCTTTTCAATATCGGATTTATCAGTGAAAATAAAATACTTACAGGACACCTTAATAATCTGTGTGGTGTCCAAGGTCAAAGCCAGGGAACTGGTATGTGGTGGAGCTTTTAAAAGCTTAGCCAACTCCACTGCAAACTCCTGATTTCTAAATTCGTCCATAGCCTTATTCCTCACGCTCATCAAACTGAATTCCATTATCACCTGGATAAGAGTTGTGATGATCATTCTTACCTGTCCATATGGTGAGTGGTATAACGTCTGGAAAAGCCTTACATTTACCTGGGATCTGTAAACATTCTCTGTGTAACCATTTACAGTTATAACACGTGGGACTGTAAACAGGAAGATTATGACCCTTATCTATATCTATCATTTTGTAATCCTCTCATAATGAAGCCAGTTAGTGTTCTTTTGAACCAACTTCCATATCTCATGGTGATGTTCCGCGTTTGCTTCAGCCATAGTGAGGTTTCCCCCATCAATTAACCTATCAAATCTTACCTTTACTTGATGAGAAGCCTCATCATACATTGGTTTTATAGCTGCAGGATGAATATCCTTAGTAAGACGAGCAACATATTCATATTCGGTACCGAACGCCCTTATTTCTGAAAGTTCAGACATACACATAAAATTGATATCATCATACGAGAATGATGTACCCCTAGGATGGTTGTGGGTCAAGACTGCACCATCAGCTTTACGCAGTGCGTCAACATCGGCATCCGAGAAATGAACTGCTGATTTACTACCTTCCTTTCTTAATAGTTCTACCCCATTTTTATCAAATGCAACTGCTGTTTCAAAACTATTGCCCTGTAGGGCCAATGACTCTTTACGCAACTTATCTGCCAGTGTAACCGGCTTAGAAACAGTAGGTGCTGCAGTGCTCTTTTTCTTTTTCTCAGACATACTCTTTTTCACCGGTATTGCACAGCACCTACAGTTTGGATGCAGTGGGATCATACTCTCAATTTCGTCCAGGGTGAATATCTTTCCCTCCAGGGCTTCACAGTCAGGACACACGTGATAACCGGCAGTCACCCATTCAGCTTGTACTTCTACTCCCTCAAGGCCCCAATTCCGATACTCCTGAATCCCTCCCAGGTGATGAGCCCTTATTATCTCAGTCCTGGCCAGGGTTTCTGCTCTCCGCATTGCAGGAATAAATCTTCCAAGTGTATCTGTAACCCCTAGACTAGCACCTCCACCCAATATCACGGAATTGAGAGTTTTTGCTAACCTAACTGGGTTTTTTCCTTCAATCAAGCCTTGTGCCAGCACCCTACTTATCTGACTGTCCATATTGTCAGTGATGCCTTTGAGATCACGGTAAACACGACTAAACAGGATTCCCACCCTATCTGCATGAACTGGTTGGTTCATGACCATGGCTAGGCCTCCTGATTCCATGGCTGAAGGGACCATATATCCACCATTACGGAGCTCCTGCCTAGCACGGGACACCCCTTTCTCATACCCGGAGTATACGTATCTGTTTGTCCATGCAGCCCTAGTGGATGTTCCCATCTGTTCTACTTCAACAGTCTGAAGCAAATGTTTTTTCTCTTCAGTGCGTAGCCAGCTCATGAAATTGTCTGCTTTTTCCTCAGAGGATGAGAATGCAAAGTCTTTTGCAAGTGTGACCCCAAAAGACTTGAGATCTTCAGTAGTGGAATTAAGGCCGAAATAGTCCTGGTCAACTATGCTCTTAGTGATCAGACGTGGGATTTTTTTGAACCTTCTACGCATATCGGCCACAAATATACGTCTTAAGACTGTTGTACGAGTAGGATCATACCTTGATACAACGGAAAACACTGTAGGAGGTGGTGATATGTGCTTGTAAGTATGAGGGGGGAGGACCCTACACCTTTGGGAACATATCATTCAGCATCCTCATCATCACCCTTGGGGTCATCCTCTTCACCCTTCTTAGATTCATCGTCCTCTTCGTCCAATTCACCATCTTGGATATCCCTCTCTTCATCAGCTACATAAGCCTCTTGGAGACTGGTAATCACCTTAATCTCGTCATCGTTGAATCCCAGAAAGAAGCGATAGAAAGCTTCAGGGGGGACAATGCTTTCACCCAGTGGATTACCAGCATAGTCTTTGAGAGATCGGGCTCTGATTTCACCCACCTCAGCCTTGTCTTTATCACTTTTCTCATCAAGGGACTGCCAAACAATGGCAAAATCCTTAATCTGTACCTTAGTTGCAGGTAGCACACCACACACCATTAACATTTCTATGAAAGGGCGCAGGATGACCGGTTCAATATAGTGGGTTCTTCGATTACTCAATCTACCATTCCAGTTAGATGCATCCTGGGAGCTGGCAAGTTCACCCACTTCACTGCCTGTAAGTATCCTCTTGGGAATGCCTGTTTCAGCACTGATCATTTCAATTTGAACATCAACGTAACTTTTAGGGTCAGCTAATTGCTGTGACAATGAGGATATTTCAACACCCTTAGTTATCAGGAATCTCCGCAGGTTGTGTTCATATTCATCAAGCTGATCCTTGAAATCCTCTCTATCGGGCTCAGACATGGAATATTCATCATCAATTTTGCCAGAATAGCCCGGACGCGCCCCCCGCCAAAACATTTCACCCGACCCACCCACTACCTTTTCAAGGTCCATCAGATTATTCCATACGGGCTCTAACCTGGAGCGACCTCGCACCCTATTACCCAGGGAATCACCTGCAATGTGGAACATCCTTGTGTGATGAACACTAATGGAAGTGTTATTCCGTTCCTCACCGCTTGAGGTTCTTACATCATACATGGTAGGGAGCCCATAGCGTTCACTCAGAGGGTCTGTGTCGTATGAAGCTATTACCGCGCAGTCCTCACCCAAAGCATTGCAGTAAAGAAGCTTCCTACTGGATGCCATTTCCACAGGATTCCTGAAGTCCTCAGAGCATGAAACGTCATCAAAACCCAATAACATGGTTCCATATGTCCCTATACCGGCAAACTTATCCAACTTGGTTAAAGTGGAGAAAAGTCCCAGATTATGATTCTTTATCAGACTGGCCCACGCTTTACTCAGCTCTGTTTCCTTGCCTGTATCTTCCTGTATGAGACAACCACCCTGCCAAGAGTCGTCAACCGGTCTATCAATAACAGCCTTGGCAATAGCCTGTCTCAAATACTTTGAAAGAGATGCCGCATATGTAATAGTAGTGGGATATCCAAGAGCCTGATAAAGGTCCCTGTCTCCGTCATATTGAGTACCCATCTTAGCAGCAAGAAGGGCCCGAGAGACTATGGCAGATAAGACCTTTATCCCGAAGCCCTGTTTTGATTTATTCATAACTGTATTTACCTCCACCCCTAAAAGAGCATCCCTGCATTCTTACTGTTTCCCAGAGCCCTGAATGCGCCACTAGTGGCATCAGTCTGGTCCTTATGCTTAGAGAATGGGAAGAACCCTATCTCAGTTTTATAAGGTGCATTCCATTCACCCTTTAACAGCATGACATTACCCTCATTAACCTGCACAGAGAGAGTATCGGCCCTAGCAATTTTATTACCCACAGGGGACTCCCTGTGGGCAGAATATCCAGCCAAATTCCTAATAGTTGCCTGTGCAGACTCTTTACCTCCGGACCCCGGCTCCTGTTCCACCCACACAATAACACTGGGACCGTCAGCCTCAGCCACATCCTTTATTTTTGCCTCTCTTTCCTGAGATTCCCACCGACCCCGGACAACATCGTGGACTATGTATTTGCCACTCTTCAAAAGAGACATCTTGACCCCAACAGTGTAATCCGGATCTTTGCTAACAAGTTCATCAGTACCGGCCTTATCCCAGTACCTAACTGTTTTGACAAAATTCACTTCAGAAGGGAGTTTATCAATCATAATAAACTTGTCTATTTTGAACATACCACCTGAGGGAGGTGTGGGATTCTGACCAACCTGACCTGCAAAACCGTATTGCCCGAGATCAGCCTCCATGTCTTTGAGAACTGCCCATGGCATCCGAATTGGATCAAACAGATCATCAATGTAAAAACTTTCAAACGCTTTGGGCTTCAGGTATTCTTTATAGTCCCGGATCTGTCCCGGCAGGCATATATGCTTAACGTTTGTCTTTTCTTTAGATAACAGATACCCAGAAGGATCATTCTCCGCCAGCCTTTGCATGACCAGGATCGTGGGAGTGACAGCCTTATCAACCTTTCTTGTTGAGAGAGTCTGATCAATCCAACGATTGGCCTTGTTTACTTCAACTGGACTGAATGCACGATTTGGATCAAGAGGGTCATCAACAATGAGAATATGACCGTGAAAGCCCGTGAGAGTACCCCCAATGGAAGTACTATATCTGTTACCACCAAGAGTAACTTTACCCTTGGTATCCATTTTTTGAACCCTGAAATTAGACTTAGTGTCTTTGTCAGGCTTGATGTCCAATTCCGGAAAATATCTACCAAACTTCTCTGACCTGATCAGATCACGACTGTACTCAGCGGATTCAAGGGACAGAGCAGAAGAGTAAGAGGTGGTTATGAACCTCATCCAGTGCCAGTTGATCCAGCACCATACAGGGAAAGCTATACTAAATGTGATGGTCTTGGTTGTACCCGGAGAAACGTTGACAATGAGATCGTGTTCCTTGGGAAGGCCCTTTGCAACTATTTCCGCAATATGCTGGAGCTCATTGCAAAATACTTCTATATGCCAATTGGACTTAAACACTTCATTGGAAATTTCACTCCAAAACTCAGATAGGAAATAACTGAAAGACCTCTTGCAACGCTCAGCCTTGATTGAATCCATGTCATATGCTGCTTGTGTTATAATATCCCTTTTAGACTTATTGACAAGCTTAAGGGTGGGGGTAATGGGAGCAGAGAGGGTGGGAGTAGGGATAGGGGTAGTGGGAGTGTAGAAAGGGGAAAGGGGAATGGGTGAAAGACTACTACTCATCGTCACCACCCACATTATTCATCACAACCATTTTAATCCTGGTCATCATCTTCCCCAATCTCAGTTCCATCTCCAGTCATCTCAGTTCCATCTCCAGTCATCTCAGCAATCTTAAACCCTAGGGATTCAGCAAGGGTCAATTCCTCATCGGACAACCCCGACAGATCTATCCTTTGAATTCTCACATTGGTAGCAGTTTTAATGGGACCCCCACCAGCTCCTGTCATTTCCTGTCTGCGTACCCATCCCCGATGTTTGCCCTTACATTCCAAGTGAAATTTTATTGCATTCAGGTCCTTAATGTCAATAAGCTCACCCAATTTGGATTCAGACACATCGAGTTTTTCCTCGTTTATAGCGTCATATGCAATCTTAAGCTTTTTATTCCTTTTGATCCTCTGACTAAGAGCCTGGACAGTAACACCAAGATCTCTAGCTGCTGCAGACATAAAACCTTTGTGATGCTCCAAAGCTTCAAGGATAAGAGGAACACTACACACAGGGGTAGGTCTACTTTTGATAGGATTAGGGTTAAGCGGGTCTGGAGTTTCCAGGTCTATTGAAACGGTGGGAGCCATAGGAATAAGGGAAATGGGGGGGATGCCACTAGCCATGATGGCATCCCCCTCGGGGGGTAATGCATTCGGAAATGGGTTTCTCGTAAATCACATAAACAAACATGCCACAGTAAACCACATTGGGAATACAGCATAAAGATATCGACATTTATACTACGGGTGGTATATATGAGTGGTAACATTACTAGGGGTAGTATGGTGAGATATCACTTATATATATCAGTATCAGAGTTGTATGCTTTGAGCTCATTCCATCTGTAACCCACTTTGGGCTCTGCTAGAAGTGTGACAGATAGGTCTACACAGTGCTCCATATAGTGTCGAATGGTCTTAGAAACCTCTTTCAGATACTCTACACGTACTTCAAACATCAAATCATCGTGAATCTGAATGATGGGATAAAGGATGTCACGGTTGGAAAGGTCATTGACATAAGGGGACATATTAACCATGGCCTCCTTGATAATACCCTGAGCACCAGATTGAATGCGCTGATTGCCTGACACCCTGACACCTGTACTGACAACATTGGAATCATGAGCTGAAAACTCGGGTATGTATTCCATGCGACCCCACATATCTGTCACAAAATGATCACGTTTAACTTCTGCTTGGGATTCCATCATATAACGATGAACACCCTTATAAATATTAAACCATGTGTCAAGTAGCTTTTCACAATCCGCTGTGGACCATTCACCCGCCCCACCATCCATAAGCTCTCTAGCAAGACCGGAAGCAGAAATAAAATTGATGATCCCAAAACCTGTGCGCTTAGCCGGATACCTGTGTTTCATACTGTCAATCTGAGACTCAGGAAGATTAAACATCCTGGTGGCAGTTTCCGTGTGAATATCGCCATCACCCGTACAAATTTTAAGCATTATTGGGTCCTGGGATAAATGTGCCATTAACCGCATTTCTATTTGGCTGTAGTCAAGGGACATAAAAATAAACCCTGGAGGTGCAACAAATCCCCCTCTAATCCTAAGGCCATTCTTAGATCGTATAGGCTGAGCCATAAGATTGGGTTTACTGGATGCAATCCGGCCCGAGTGCTTGACCCGAATTAAAGAAAGTTTGGTATGAATCCGACCATCGGGGGAAACTGTAGTGGGAAGCACATTAATGTATTTGTCTATAATAGTCTTGACTTCACGCCAGTCCTCTATAAGCGGGACTACTGGGTGTTGACCCCGGACTGTTTTAAGAGCAGTCTGGTTGGTGGATTTCCCCCACTTGGTATCCTTTAGGTACCTGGAACTGAGCTTAAGAGTATCAAATAGAAGTTTAGACGTCTGAGGGGACGAACCCGGATTGAAATCCTTCCATGCATAGCTCCGGATCTTCTCCAGGGTATCAGCATTATGAATCGTAAACTCACATTCCAAATCAGATATATAATCTGTGTTTAATGAGATGCCCCTAGACATCATGGACATTAACATGGGGATTATATCCATATCACGTTTGAGAACACTATCCATGTGAGGGTAGGCCATTGACTGTAACTGATGATAAACAAGCATTGTGGAAACGGGATCTGGACAAGCGTAATCAAGAACACTCTGTAGGGGGAGATAGGACAGATCGGGAAGATCCCCAACCACCTCGGTATACGTCTGTGGAGAATGACCAAACAGCCTATAAACAAGGTTTTTGAGGGCTAGAGGAAGAGTCTGAATGAGAAAGGCCATGATCATAGTGTCAGTAAAGTTGGTAATAGGAGTGGGAACATTGTCCATATGAGACATCACATTGATATCAAACATGGCATTGTGCATAACTATACAAGGACCATCTGGCTTAGATATCGCAGAGCGTAGCTGTTTATGAAAGTCTATGTCCTGGTGAAACCCATATGACATATAGGGAGGGACTGAACAAACCTGTGTCATAAAATGAGACCCATCGAAGAAGGTTTCTGTATCCAATGCTAGACACCCTCCTGAATCTGCACACATGTCAAGAGTATTGGATAAAGGAACAGGTATGTAGTCAACGCGGATAGGGGTGGGGGATGTGACTACTACCCCCGCATACTTGTCATTAGATATAGCCTTGGCCACGTCAAATGCATCATGAACGGATTTAAGACGACCGGTGTCATGAAAAATTATAGCGGGATGAAAACAGGGGACAACTATGCGACCATCAACAATGTGGGGCATGCCATTAAGAGTTTCCATATCGTACTTGGAATGGAGAAAAAACCGTGTAGCTATAACCCCCATAGAGATTATGATATAAGGGTCAATTTGATTCACTTCATCCTTTAAGATCTCATCAAACATGGGTGTTTCATTCTCAGGCAACTTCTTTTTATTGACTATGGGATGTTTATAGTAGTTAGTGAGATAACAGTCATTACGATCTACCATAAGCCTTCTATATATGAGCTCGTTCAACTCATAGCCGGTTCTACCAACAAAAAGTCTGCCCACTGAAATTTCATCCTTTGCAGGAGCCTCACCCACTATCATAAACTTTGGGTGAACTGGACCCTCACCATTCACCCATGTTGATGAATTAGCCATTTAAAGTTCCTCCCTCACAATTATGGGAATTCCTTTTTCACGTGCATAGTTGATTTCAGTCACCATACCTGGAGTGTGATTATCACCGATAACAGTCATGGAATCACAGAAACCCAGTAGGGTCAAACACATGTCCAAACCCCACTGCCTGTCTACTTCGCCATCATCAGTAAAACTAATGTTATTGAGAACAAAATGGGGGACTAAGAACATGGGCATGGGGACACTGGTACAGACGTGGGACATGTCCTTTGCTTCTTGGATAAGAACCGTGACTGCCTCTTTAACTCTCTGCACATTATGGGGAATGTCCCCCCCGAGGGGGGAACACACATACATCACTTTCATATAAATACTCCTTATGGCTTGGGTTTGGGTGAGTGTTTGGGGTCAGTGGACGCAGCCTTGGACTGTGCTGCAACCGCACGTTTGATCTTAGCCGCGTTTGCACGTTTGATCTTAGCCGCGTTTGCACGTTTGATTTGTGCAGGAGTTCCGTGAGCAACCTTTAACTCAGATGAGTTATCTGGTGTATCGCTGTTTGCTCCCATGGCCATAATCAAACGGACTGCAGCATGGGCCAAATGGTCACCCTGAGTATCTCCCATGATATGACCCATAATGTGGCCCATTGCATGATTCAAATGAATGTCGGAAGGTAGTTTCTTCCAGTTATCATCCTCATATCCCTTCTTGGACCCTAAATCCATGATCTTGGCTATTCTGAACATAGCCATGGGGTCCAGGAGATCAAACCTGTAATCTACATCTGAGTGTACACCTCCACCACCCTCTATGACAGTAGGGGCATCCACGCCCAAACCTCTGGGTATAACAAACGCAGGTGCAGCAGATGTGGGTTTCGCTGCTCCCTTCTTTCCTGTGTTTTTCATTATTCTCCCTCCAGGGTATCAATTCCCATATCAACCATCTGAAACTGTTTAGGTCCTGTCCCTATGTATGCCACAGGAACCTCTACCAAGTTGCTTATAGCTGTCACACGTGACAAAACAGGTTCGCCAAGGTCATGCACATTGGTCACCCCAAAACATTCCCAGTCTATGTAATTGGCAAACTGAAAACACAGATAGGTAGGATTACAAACGGAAACCATATAACGGATCTGTTCCAGGGAGAATTCAAACACTCGGCGGACCAGCTTGGTAGTTGTGGTGTACTCAGTAATGTCCATAGGGGCATTACATCTGCACTGTATCTCATCCCATGTGAGCTCATCAGAAGGATAAGGACCACTGGACCCAGACCTATTGTTAACCCTGATAGGATATGCCCTGATGACTGAGTACACATCTCCCAGAAACTTTGCTGGAATACCGATCTCAGCCATAGCAGCCATAGGATTTACAATACGGGATGTGCAGTATTTGGGATCTATGCCATGATCGATGCACAAATCAAATCCCTGACCCATCTCGTATAAAATGGTCTGTCCATCATTCAGATGCTCCATAATAAGGCTGTTTACCCGATCGTGTACAAATGGAGCAACGAGTGGGAAGTCCCTTATCATACGTCTGTCCCTGCGCAGTTTGGACACCCTAGCCTCACCAACTCCCTGAGCTGTAGAACCAATTTCCAGTAGATTGCGCTCTTCCATTGTCATATGTGACTCTTCTATGACAGCCACCCTACTGTCAATAATGATATTGGAAGGTTTAATACCAAACCTGATGAGGTCCTCTATCTCACCATAAAGGGTTTTAGGGTGAACAACCGAGGATGCACCGACAAAAACCGTGATACTGTTGAAATGTTGTCTGGAACCATAAACACCAACTGGAATGTGGTGAGTTACGTGATTGGAACCATCGTTGTCAATGACCGTATGTCCAGCATTAGGGGATAAACACCCTGCAAACGTGGAAATACCAAACTTTTGAGCCAAGAACGCTGAGAGCTTGCCTTTTGCCTCGGACCCTGCCTGACCCCCCATAATACAATTGACCTTACCTCTTTCCATTACTTACCCCTTTTCTCATTTCTATATCTCCTTACAATCAGTATGTATGTAAGTAACCACAATACCACAGTATTTTATGTGCCATCAATACCGTTGTCATTGTGTTTACCCCAACTCCGTTTATGCTCACCTCAGTTATGGTGAGTATTTTCCCTTATCGATCCATGTATGAGATTGGCAATACTTTTACCAATCCCGTCTATGGATTTCCAGTCCTTTACCGTTGCGTTAATCATATCATATACTGAATTAAACGCATTATCAATGGACAACGATTTGTCCACTCCTACTCCTGGGAGATCCAAGGCCACCTTTCTAACTAAAGATGGTGCCGATGGTAACATAGACACATATCCCATACTAGGTTTATAAACTGATGTATGTGATTTATGACTCTCCCAGGGTTTATTCCACCAGTGATCTAGAGTGAGAAGGGTCCTAGCGGTATCTACTATGGAATTAGACTGTCTAATCGACACTCCAAACATAGTTTCAATGGAAGTAAGATATGACCACAATGAAGAGTATGTAAAACCTCCAGAATGAATGGAGCTCCACCTGCCTCTTTTCATAGCAAGTATTGAGTCACTAGAATCATCTGACTTCCACATTCCCTCAATCAATAGGTATGACTTAAAGTATGAAGAAACCATCCCTGGAACCTGACGACCCACTAACCTGTTGGATCTTATAGACCCAATAAGATCAGGAAGGGTTTTGCGCTCTATGCCAATATCAACAATGCCATCTGGACCATTCCCAGAAATCAGGAAATCACCGTATTCAAGGCGCATAACTATACTTCCAGGTACATAGGGATGGAGTTCAACCGACCCCTTTCTATCATCAATGAACACCATTGATTACTCCCAGTACGACAGGTCCACATCCGGATAAACCATAGATGCCAAAGTGGGGAAATTGTTCATGGGCTCAAAAAATTCTGCTCCACACAACTCTGAGTCATAACGGCAGTCTTTAATGTTCATACCAAATTCCCCATCCATGTTTCTGAAAGATACGAGATTGACCTGGACCAAGTATCCTGTGTCAGAGAATCCAGACCTCACATACCTGCCTGTTGTCTTATCGTTCACATACTCGGCCTTCACTTTATGCAGAAGGACAAGGTTTTTGTCTGTGTTGTATATCTTTCTCACTATGTCCCTGTACTCAGCGTTTACCGGACCGTAATGATGGGGCATAACCTGAGTAAGCTTTCCAAAACGTGCCATGCGGAGAAGCTCCCACATCTCTGTAGCTGTATCTACCACAATGGTACGGACATCGGGACTGGCAAGAGCAGTCATATAATCCTTTTTGACTCCCTCCCACATTTCTGCCCACTGAGTGGGATTTGTAGCATCCCGATAGTTAAACTCACTGACAAAAATCTGTTTCTGCTTGGGTACTCTGTGTATAATACCTTCAAGTCCGATATCCATGTTTATAAAAGCTATGGGTCCAGGAGCTGAGAGTGCAAACGTTGTCTTGCCTTCTTTTTCCTTTCCATCCACTCCAATAACCAAACGGTTTTTGGGTTTTATAGAATTAGAGTTCTTGTAGCCTGAAAGAGCTAATTCTGGTTTCTTTGCCATGTATTCCCCCTACAAGTTTGGAGGGTGGAGCAAAACTGCCCCCACCCTCCTATGAACTCCCTACAAGGAGAAGTTTTCCCCATCAAAGTTCCACGGTCCGTTTTCAGCAAAGTCAGCATTGTGAACCAACTGAACAACCGCATTTCTGTTTGCATCACCCTTCATTTTTGTAAACAGAGTGGAAGCAAGCTTGCTCTTGGGAACCTCAGTGCCAGCCTCGGCCAGTACTTCCATGATGTTCTCGATAGCAGCCTCTTCAACCTTGTCTGATTTGCTGGCCTTGACCTTACTCGTAGCAGTTCCGGCCTTTCCCTTGCCTGCTCCGACTTTTTTCCCGTCCCCTGGAAGTTTGGCAATGGAGTCAACCACCAGCACGGTCTGTTCGTATACCTTACCATCGGCTCTGGGAGCCTGTACCAACCCTTCACGCTTGACAGGGATTCTGATAACATGGCATTCGGTACCTGCAATGACCGAACAGTCAGAACCAATCTTGTCCTCAGGGAATCCAGCCTCAACAAGGTTCTTCATGAAGATTCCCATATTGGAATTGATATTGATGTGGGTGGCATTACCTCTGGCAACAAGACTCTTTCCATCATCGGAAGGTCCCCAGTCAGTAGCCGAGCCGACAGTGTAAAACTGTTCATGGGTATTACCATCGGGAAGTTCCATGGTCACCTTGAGAGCGGGTGAGTCAGGACCCTTACCATTGTAGTTCCAGGTCAGGAATTCCAGGGCAGAGATGGTAACATCGATGTCGTTCAACAATCCACTACCTTCTACATAATCTGAAGGCTTGAAGCTCACGTAATTTGAATTTGCCATAATTTGTTTCTCCTTGTTTTAAGTTTCATTTTATTTTTACTTGTAACACTGATACTCAGCTACCGGATTTAATGATTATCACCCCCTTTTTTAACCGGTTGTGCTATAGCGTATTCTAGATTAGGTGTGAACATAGTTGGCAGTTTTGTGATATGGGCAGATCCGTGGGGTTTTTTAAAAAACCCCCACGATGCCAATGCCTTGGGCATGACATAGGCATGTATTATGCCAATGGAAGGTTTAAGAGGGAAAAGGTCTGACAGGGGGTATTGGCATGAGGCTCTGAGTGGTATGCCAATGCCATTGGCACCCATTGGCATGGGGTATGCCAATGCCAAAAACCCCTCTGAAAAGCAATGTTTATATGGTGTGAAACCCATAGCGTGTGTGTATGTGCGATTAGTTTTTATTAGCATTGTTTTTGCCTCTACCTCTGTAGAATGTCCTATGAGAAATTCCCATATCCGCAGCCTCTTTATACGTAAGATCTGGATTAGCCTTTACTGCTTGTTCCTTGTTTTCCCTAGCTACAATTTCCATCCCGTTATACTCATTGGGAGCTAACTGCAGGGTGAATGTTTCTCCCCGAATGACATAGGCGCGGTCTTTGGTGGTTTTAACCGTGAATTTGCACCCCATACTAGGATTGTAACCCCTAGGTTTACCCAATAACAATGATACATCAACATGATCCTCATGAGCACTTGTTCCACGTTGTTCACCACCCTTGCCGGTGTGATGAGTAATAACAATAGCAACACCATGAAAACGGAGTTCTAACATCCACCGGTTAACAGGATCAAAGGGCATTTTGTCATTCTCATCAATACCCGGAGCAAGAGAAGATAGGTTGTCAATAACTAGAAACTTAATGTTATTGGAGTATATGATGTCAGAAATGGAATTACGCCACTCGGCATCCAGAATGTTAGCACGTTTAAGACCTATGCGATAGGCGTAAGCCTCGGGATAAACAAACAGGGAGGATGGCTTGTCTTTAAAGGATCTTCCCATGTTCATAAGAGCAAAACGCTCCTGCAGAAGGCTTATAGGCATTTCACCATCTATGATTAATGAGTTAACCGGTGTGGGTACTGACCATGGGCCAATTTTACCGCCCCATGAAACTTCATTGGCCATGGATTGCACAAACCAGGACTTGCCCCCACCACGATACCCATTGACTATGGTAATAGTTCCTTCAACTACCAAATCTTCTATTATAAACTTTCTAGGAGGAAGATGAATCCCCATTAACTCAATATCTGTAAGAACGGACTGAGAAAAATCTGTGGGATCATCTGTATATCGGATCTGTTCCGCAATGTCTAACGGAGTATCGGGAGCAATAAGACGAACTGTCTTAAGGGCAGAATCCACAGATGTAACAGACAGCATTAAACAGTTCTCACTAATGGATAGTGGCTATTACTATCAGTATCAGTGTTGATATAGGATGTGATAACACCCATAAATCTCAACTTCTGCAGTTTAATCAATGTGTTCATTGCAACCTCCTAAAAACCCGATTCGCTATCAACAGCATAAAAACACACTATTTGAGACATCATCAATAGGGATAAAGATTATGTGTAGTGATAACATGTATGTAATAACCCTATTTACCGTCAGGGTGCTGCAACTTTGCACACCATGATATCTTGGAAGTACGTGCTTCATAAGCTATGTTTAAACGCTCTAGAAACTCCTGCGTTCTATCATCGGACTCCGTGATGATAGCTTTCAATGCATCCTTGTTGTATCCCGCGTTTAACACTTTATCATCTATCACGATAGTAACTCTTTGTCTTGATATTTCTGTAGGATCTCGTCGGTTATCTGCGGATTAAGTGGCATTGATTCGCTCCTTTGCTATGTTATAATATGTTTCATCAAGCTCTATGCCGATGAATTCACGGTTCAGATTCTTGCATGCGACGCTAGTTGTCCCGCTGCCCATGAACGGGTCAAGAATGGTGTCGCCTTCGTTTGAGCTGTGCAGTAATATGTTTTCAATTAAGTCCACTGGTTTTGGTGTAACGTGCTCATTTCTCTGTACAATATCATAATTCCACACGCTATGATGTGTCTTTTGATTGTTAAAGGTATA
>Ga0307928_10000453_pt1 | contig 30887 bp, 31 predicted proteins | sample AceLakmetagen232_FD_201815 | JGI IMG/M metagenome (GOLD analysis project Ga0307928, IMG submission 201815) | Saline water microbial communities from Ace Lake, Antarctica - #232 | ecosystem: Environmental > Aquatic > Non-marine Saline and Alkaline > Saline | place: Antarctica: Ace Lake... | reverse complement strand
TGAGCCCATTCGCTCCGAGCCCAAATGTTGAACCATCGTAAAGATCAGCCATTGAATAACTCGATTGATTTGGATAGTTTTTATTGTAATCAACATTCATTGCTGCAGAAAAATCCTGGACCAATACCGTGAGAGTATTTCCATCTATAGTTCTAGAAACTTCTGGATCAGGATACACATTCCCCCATAAACGATCTATATAAATAATATTTCCAGATCCGTTATTCATTCCGATCTCAAATCTAACAAGACGGTATGGTTTTACAGGTCCAAAAGAATTACTATTTCTATCATATGCGTATGGAGTATCCTTTAATTTTACAACCGTTCCAGTTGTTGATAAGATGTTAGCTGCGGTCTTTAAGGTAAACGTATCTGACGCCTTAGATGTGTAAATGTGGGTAACATCATTTATTTCTAATACTCCAGCTGACGGTGCTCCATCCGTTGAATCTACATGAACGACTGACGTATCTCCTGTATTTGTAAGAGATCTATCTAGTACTGACACCCATGATAAATTGACACTAAAGGCTGCCTGTGCAACTTCCCCAAATGGACGATCTAACTCATAGTCCGTGATTCCCGTAAGCTCAACAGCTGTTAGAAATGCACTGGCATTGTTGACAACTCCAGCAGAAAGTGGTTTTTTATTTGAATCTGATTCATAATCAGTGACACCAAGAGCATCACCAAAAATATCTAGGCTGGTAGTTGCCCCTGTAGGCTCCTTATATTTAGCGGTAAAATACGCCAATGACGCACCATTCTTATTGCTACCAGTATAAAAGTCTACTTCAATTGGGTACCATTCACCGGCGGTAAGAGATGCTGTAGATGCAGAAAGCTCAGTTGTTTTCTCCTGTAAAGTTCCATCATACCATGGACTGCCAGAAGTAGTACCATCACTAAAAGTCAAATACGAACTATTGAATTTTATCTGTGTTCCACAGAGCTGTCCAGAATCGAGATAGAATGTATAGACACCCGTGTAACGAGCGTAAAAATATCCGGTCCATCTTGCAGCAAAATTATCAACCTTGGAAATAGGGGGTGGAGCACCTTCGCCCCAATCAAAAGAAAGAACTGTGGAATATTCATTGCCATCAAGTTCCTCAGTAACTCCAGGCTTCGATGGCCAGTCGGTTGTGAGGCTCTGTCCAGCATCAAACGTATAATATTTTACATCAAAGCCATTAGATGGAACGGTTTTTGTAGTATCGTACAGACTCACCCTTAACTCTGGGGCAATATGATTTTTATCTAGTAATGTCTCTAATGCTGCTGATACTGTTATCAACTCGGTACCTTCCTCAACACAACGGTTACCCGCTTGATTACTTGTTTAACCGACGTAGCGGTCGGTTCATCGTCCTGTACGTCCAATATAATCACTGTTGAGGATTCGGGCAAATAGTCGAAGTCATTGCCGGATTCGACAGTCAATGTGAACTCTAAGTCCGATAGAACATATCTCTGTGCTTTTAATGTATCAACCCATGACGCCAGGCGGTATATTGTAAATGTATCTCCAGCTTGTGGAGCTGACGCGAATGAACTTGCAAAACTAATTACTCCAGCTGTCTTAACAAAATCATCGACGACTATCTCTCCATCTCGAATCGCAACAGTTGTTGTGTCGTCATCAAATTTAAGATAATAACCATTAAAACTACCACTCGCGTAAGCGCTAAGACTCGTTGAAAATTCGTCGGCTTGGAGTGTCCCGGAAATAACAGTTCCCGTGCAAATCTGTTCACGCTCTTTGACGCTTTCGAATATAAATTTTATTTCACGGTCGTCAGTAATGCGACGCTGGATATTAATCTTCCCATCAAGTGTTGGTTTATATTTGACTTGATCCCTGGTTGGGTATTGCATAGACGCGGCATAGTGTGGTACGGTAATGGTCGTTCCGGTTGGGCTTACAGATGCAAAGTATAGTTGATTAGACATGTTAGAAATCCTGTGCTAAGTTTTTACCGCGATCATCGCTATTCGAATAGGCCTTGTCAATGGCAGCGACTACAGCTTTCCCGGTTTCAATTGGAGATTTAGATCCGTCAATACTTATACTGATGTCACCCATGGTCGTTGACGTATTCCCACCACCAGACCCACCAATACCTTTGGACATAAAATCAACCGTGTCACCGCCACCGTATCCCGATGTAGAGTCTCCGGCGAGTGCTGGTAAGGCAAACGTACTCGGTGCGTTTATAAGACGCTCCTGGAAGTCCTGGAAGGCATCTGTGTTATCCTGCAGTGCTAAAGTGTTTCTATCCATTTCATCAATAAGTTTATCTGACTGAGACTTCTCGCCAAATAGAGAGTCTGCAAGGATTGAGAATAACGCCCCAACACCAGCTCCTGCTACACCACCAAGCCCAAGGGCAAGAGAGTCTCCAACGAATTTACCCATGTACACAGACAGCCTATTACCCAGTCGTTCACCGAGTAAATCACCAAGATCATTTGTCATTGTGTTCATTGCTGAATAGACTCTATCACTTCTAATCCCAGCACCAATGGCAGATCCGACAGTTTCGCCAATATTTACTGAGAACGTATCGAGTACTTCTTGACTAGCTCTCCTAGATGCCTCAATACTTCGTTCTGTTTTTCTGTCAGTAGCTTTTTGTTCAGTTATTCTAGCTCTTGCCTGTGCCTTACGCTCAGCATCAAGTCTTCTTTCGGCTGCTTTTGCGGCACGTTCAGCCACATTAGCTTCAGCATTTTCTTCGGAATTTAATTTAGTAAGTGCCTCTAAAAGTAGTTTGTATATATCAAGCACACCGGCCAGGGCAATAGTCTTTTCTTCTATAGCCGCTGCATTCTCGTCTGTTTTCTTGGTTTCAAGGGCGGTGATTTCAGCTTCCCTCGCAATAATATCAGCTTCCATCGATGCCACAGATGAACGTATTGCATCACCATTGTCAGCCCCACGCACAGAGCCGGAGAGATTGCCACCCCTTAAGGCCTGTGAAAATAGTTCAGCACTAGTCTTGCTTTTGTCTCTAATTTTTTGCAGGCGGGCATCTAAAGCGTCGGCTCTCTTTAAAACCCTACCCAACTCAGAAGCCATTGCGGCCCAAGCCTTAGAATCATACGCTCCATTTTTTCCTCCGTCACCACCATCTGGCCCTTCATTAACAGCCTTATCAAGTTCTTTAATTTTATCTATTAAAGCCTGAACTCGCTTAATAGAATTGCCTGAATCCGGACCAGCCGGAACCGTAGATCTTCTCAAACTTTCTTTAAACTTTTCCAATAATTCAATAGCATCAAATATCTCACCATTCTTTGCAAATTTCAAAAGCTGTTTAAGTTTTTCGTCTGGGAGTTGTTCCCATTGGTTCCCAGGGTCAATAAATGGAATACTTTTTTCGTATCCAGCACTTATGCTCATCCCGGATGGCAATGCCTTTCTTGTGATTACCCTGCTATCCTCAACAAATTTTTCAATCTGATCCTTCAGATCGGTTTGTTTAAATAGTAATTGTATATCTTGTTCTAATTTAATTCTTCGCTCGCCACTAAGTAGCTTCTGCATCGCTACATCTGCTTCTTCAGCTTTTGTCTTGAGTGCTTCAAGAACCTCTTTTATTGTTTCGGCGTCACCCAGAATGGTAGGATCAATATCATTTATACTATTCCATATCAATTTGATCTGATCCATTATTACAGCGGTAGCGTCCCCATTAGCCTTCGCCTGATCCAGACTAGCTACAAGATCTTTGAATACTTGGTATTGCTGTTTAGCTGCCCTCATTTCCGCTTTTTCAGCTTTTATTAGTCCAATACTTTTAGCCCGCTGTTCGTTCAATTTTTTAAGGGCTGTTTCCTGTGCGGTTAATGCGATAACTACCTGTTGTGTAATAAATGCGATTTCACCCAACACGATAAGACCTGAAGCAAAAGCGAGAAACCCAGCAGTTGTAGCACTTAAAACTGGACCAAGGAGTGCCCAGGCAGCAGCAGACTTAACACTAAGAGCAATATGTTTAGTAAGCCCAGCTCCAAGAATTCCCATACCTATCGTAGTCAGCTGCATTACTCCAGACAGATTTCCAAAGCTACTAACCATCTCCTGGGTACTATCAACCACATTTTTCATAATCTTTAACAGACCCTTATCGCCTGTTTTTATTGCCATCTCCTCAACAGCAGCAGAGAGCTGTAAAAGTTTAGTTTTTAGAGAATCCATACGGATCTCATTTTCTTCAATAGCACTGCCTGCAGCCTGCCACTGAATTACATAGTCCTCTAAAACAAGATTGAAATTTTCCATAAGATTAATAAAGAAGGCTTTTCTACGAACACCAGCTGCCGTCTGGGCAATTTCCTCTTTCTCAATATCTGTTAAACTCTGCCATCTTCCTGAGAGCTGCAGTATGATATTGTCGAGGTCCATCAACTGTCCGGCCTCGCGCTCAATAGCTACACCAGCGATTTTTAAAATTTTAGGAATAGAACTTTGGCGTCTAATGTAAGAACCTATTGTCTTTAATGCGCTACCAACCTCTTTACCAGACTTCGCCATGGATGCACCCAAGGCTGCAGTATACGCATTCAAGTCCTGTATGTTAGCTCCAGCACTATTAAAGATGGCACCAGCCTGTTGAACGGAAGCGGCTAAATCTCTAGTTGTCACCGGGGTTCTATTGGAAAGCTCATTCCATTCATCAAGAATTCCAATGGCATCATCCATATTAATACTAAATTGCAACATGGCTGCATTTAAAAGCTTTGCTCCTTCAGCTGCATCAATTTCAGCAATGTTCTGACCAAGCAATGAGACCCTTAACCCCTCAGAAAGTTCAGATCCAACACGCCCCATCTTAGCCCATTCTGTCGTCGCCTCAATTGAAGAACCTACAAGGTTACCCATAGACACCGATACTCTCATGGCCTCCTGGCGAACCTCTGCGAGTTGATCTTTTGTCCCCTGAAAAACTTTATTTAACATAACCATCTTATCATCGATATCAACTATTGTATCGAGACCACCCTTGAGAGCCCTAATTGATCCAAACAAGATACCGGTAGCAACGGTCCATTGGGTTACCTTCATAATGATTTTACCGAAGCTATCACCAGTCTTGAATAGGCCACGATTTAATTGCTTAACCTGATTTGTTGAGGCGGCTACAGACTTGCCGTACTGATCAAACTTTCTAGTAACTACGGTTGTGGTACCACCAAGCTGATGGGTGGCAGTTGTCAGTCTTGTGACCCCACGCACAACTTTCTCGGTTGCCATGGTTACCTTCCCAAATTGCTTTATAGCACCACGAGCATCTACCTTTACCGATATATTTAGTGATTTTTCAGGAGCTGGCATTAAATCACCGTCTTAAACCTTAAGAAAAAATTATGCTCATAATACTTTTGTGTGTGAGCTGAAAATGGACCCGTTAACTCCGAACGACGCAACCCAGATAAACCGAGTATAGACCTACCAGTATCGTTGTCTTTAAAATAACTGGTAAGCTTATCACTCTTCCTCTTCAATGCGAGAAATCCAGTTGACTCTTTACGCTCTACCCTGATTTCAATTCTATATGTAATAAGATCCTGAGTAACCGTCTTGCGCATCCCAGCCCCTACGGTGAGTACTGAGTTATCTGCACGCTCCAAGAAGATTGTAGGTACGTTTGCGTTCCCCTGGACAAACTGGTCTGGCTTAAAAGTAATGTCGGCCGTCCCGCTAGCACCAGAGCCAAATGCATCATCGCGGGTCAGCCATTCCTTTAGCATCTCACCGATGCTGAAATCCATATTATCTGGATCTAAAGTTTTTGTTAGTTTTGAATTCATAAACCCTTCCGCACTGCGCTAATCAGTTTGTCACCTAAGGGAATTCCAATGTCGAGCATCCACTGAGCATAAAAATTAGTACCGCTAACATGATTGCCAAAAAAGTTTCCCTGGGATACATAGGCTGGATAAAAGTTTTCCGGACCAGAATATGAACCAAGGTTTTTAGACCAAGATACATCCCTACCCCACCACTCGTATTGATTGGTTGCTTTCGCAGGGTCGTTATAGACATAGAACGTAGGACGCCCACCCTCTTTTACGTGAGCCGTTTCAGTAGATAACCATAAATTATTACTGCGTGGTGTTTTAGGATTTTCAGGGCGAGAATAAACCATTCTCATTAGAATGCCGCGAGCAGATTCTTTCGCCGGTTGTAACTGAGACCGCATAACACCATTTATAGCCTTGGTCATTCGCATACCATTTTTGCCAAGACTTGCCGTAACTACACGCCCATTAGATGATACATTTAGTTTGATCATATCTGATTCTCGCCTCCAGCATAAGGCTCAGGCTTGCAGAAGATGTCAAGGAACGTAGCACCATCCATAATTCCGTACGTAAGCATATCACCCTGGTCAGGATTCTGTATCATGGGATACCATTCGGAGGCAGGCATTAATTCGAAAGATCCGGAAGCTGCGAGGGTACCGCCATTTAATTCGAGTGTTAAAGTGTCTGCAGTATTCGACTCAACCTGGAATCTAGAGTCGTCAAGAAACAACCACTTACCAGCATGTTCGTCAACTGTATAAGCAGTCCCTGATGCAGTCCAGACATTTGAAGTGCCTGTACCCGTACCAGAAACTTTCTGATCAACTAATTTATGTACTATAGTAAGCCTTTTACGGACAGAGAAATTTACAGTGGGAAGAAAGGACCATACGGCATCGCCAATATTCAGGCGGGCATCATTGACAAGTTTTAATTCGTTTAATCCAAGGGATCTCTTGAGTGCCCTGACATCGTCCTCAACATGCGTGGTAATTGTAGCACCTTCACTTGTATCATATCCTGGACGATCAGTTCCACCACTAGCAGTTTCCCACTCGAGGCGTACATACTGGCCACGGTTGTAAATGATCCGGGTCGCTTCAATCTTTCTGCGCAATAACTCTCTAGACCCTCTCACTATTCCTCCCGTATAGAATCATGCTGGAAGCCAGCTATCTTATTTTCAACCTCGTGAGTAGCAATCATCTCAGCCCTGCTTGCCTTCGGGAATGTATCCCACTCATGTGGAGCACACCCTAAAGACTTGGCTGTCATGAGCTCCCTGAGCCTCATACTGATGTTTACTGGAGTGGCTTTGCTCTTTGGTCTATAACCATCCAGCTCTTTCGGCATCAGCCTTTTGAGAAAAAATTTACATCTTCATTTGTCAGGCGGGACAGTGCCAGGATCTCAGTCTCAAGACGGTCTATTTCACCAGACACTTTTTTACCAAGCGAGGCTAGTTTTTCCTCATTGTCCTTACCCGGGATCGTCCACCTACAGCCTTTTTCGATATAAAGCATCTGTACGACAGCTGCCGCGTATCTTTTCTTCTTGGCATACTCAAGTTCGGCATTGTCATTCATGGCCGTGTAGCGTGGCTCGTGCGTCTTTTTGTCCAAGACTAAATTAGGACGTGCTGGCTTCAGTTCTTGATAAATATCAATAATCTTAACCCTGTCAGCTTCAGATACGGCATAGATTGGTATCACCATATCACCTTCAGGTCTGAAAACAATTACTTCCGCCTTGACGCTTTCAGTCCAGTCGTCAAATCCGGTTACTTCAATTCGTTTGCGCTCTGTCATTCGTAACTCCCAACTTTCCATTCTCTGCCAACCTTATTGGCCGGAACCGCATCTGTCAAACTTGAACTGACTGGTGTACATTCCTTGAGAATATATGTTTTAGTTTCTTGCTCTGTTTCGTCATAATAATAAAGGTGGATTAAGTATTTAATCGTGGTTGAGTCGGCGTAATCGAAATCTGTACCTATATCAAATGTATCTAGGCTTAACTTTCCATCTCCACCAATGATCTCGTCCTTATCATATCCAAGGCCGATCTGGGGGGTCGTTCTTACTTTGTGACCCCATGAAAAAGAGGCTCCCTGTACGTAGAGCCAATCATCGGTTAGCTCACGACTGGCAATCCCTGGTTGAAGAGATTGCCAAACGCGAACATAAACATCGTCGTGATTAAATACAATGGTCATTAATTTCCGTCGCCATCAATGAAACAGAAATCACGGTACGTGCCATCAAGGCTCACACTAGAATCGTTGTCCCCGACACTACCTGTTGGTAATCCTGCATCGTGATAGGCGTCAAAAACAAACAGTGTTTCAGTGGTCACGCCACCGTCGTCGTCTTGACGTTCTGCGATAAGGGTAAAATCATTACCAGCATATTTCAGAAGATCGACAGTAGAATTTGCATAACGCTGAGTTGCTGTCCATGTTTTTTCCGTATTGAAGATTCTTTTTTTGAATTTCGCTACACCTTTTTCCATGACATTTCTTTTACCAGGAACGGCGGGACCAGAAAAGTCATCTATCCAATTGATTTGATCTGAGCTGGTATAGGTCGGAATGGTGTAGACCTCAAAGACGTCGCCTGCGACTCCACCAGTTACCGAGAAATAGGTTCCACTCGCCTCTGGGGTCAGCTGTATCTGTCCTTGGTTCGGGGCAGTTCCACCGGTAAAGGTTAGTGTATCACCAGTACCACCACCGACCTGAATAACAGGAGTTCCGTGAGGCTTGGTTCCGTATTTAGGGAAAACAACCAGTGATCCAGTATTTCCGCTTGAGTATCCATCTGCGTCAGTCCTGATGGTAAGTCCAGCAGCTGCGGTTACAACCAGTTGCGCAAAATGAGTCGTTACTCCAGATGGGTTAATTACCCCTGAAAAATAGACTTCATCCATGTTTTTAATAGAGAGTGTTCTTGTCATAATTAGTCTCCTTTAGACTGTTCTTTATCTATTTCAGCCTTAGGCTGTTTTTTCTTTTTCCCAGTCGTGGACAGCCTGATCGGAGTCGATTTGACTCTTGCGGTTGCGGTCTTAACCGGTTCACATTGTTTCAATAAAACAATTTTTTCCTGTTCGTTTGGATTGGAAGCAAAAAAGTCCTCGCCAGAGTTGTAGTGTACACCTCTCCATTTTACCCATCCACTTGTTACTTTATACATTTTATTCATATTGATACTCCTTATAAATCAGTATCCACAAGAACGATTTCTCCATCCTCATTTCGGACCTCCAAATAATCATTGGGGATCACTACAGCGGCAGCTGGATCCGTAATACCTGAAAGCTGGGTTGTCATTCTCGTTGCCAAGTTGTAAAGATGATCCAATGAACCATCACTAGCATATGGAAGCAGACCATTATTCTGTGTGTTCTGAACGGTTTGCCAAATCATGCCTATCTGAAGTTCTATTGAATCCTTTGAAAGCGAATAGTTGCTTGTTTTTATGGATCGATCACGTTCAGGTAATAGCAACATCAACGCAGCAGAATAAACAATAAACTTTCTATCGTTATTGTTGCTTATTTGGGGAGAGATGTAATCGCTGTTTGTGAGGGAATATGTAGATGTGTCCAGTAGGATTAATTCTACAGCCATCTTAATAATTGCGTCATTCCAATAGTAGGTATTAGATACTACAACCCCAGCATCAGAATAGACGCCAGTATCACCTAGGATGCTGCGAACATAACCATAAAGGTCACTTATTAAACTGGTACTCATTACAACTCCTCTTTGAGTATAATTAAACCCAAAGAGGCAGATCGGTCAAGCTGGTATCTGGTAGATCTTTTCTCCAGGCCTATATTTTATAAACGCGCAATTTATCTTTATGAATTGAGGAATAAATTTATTACCTTTAGACAAGTTGTCTTTTCCCTTTATTACCTGTAGGTTATCCTCGTGATGCAGGCCTGACACGAGCTCTCCATTTAGCGGTATAATATGGTCAACATGGTATTGCACCCCAGTTATTGCGGTTAATATATGCGCGGTTCTATATTTTCTTTTAATGGCATCATGGTCGGCATATGTAACTTCACGGTTAATTCTCTTTGCCCGCCTGTCATTGCATGTTTTAGCTCTTGATGCAAGATGACCCTTACTCCACCTCCTACTATACGCCCGCATAGACTCGATGTTTTTATGATATCGCCGCCTCTCAAAAGCCCTCCTTTTTCCGCCGTCAAGCTGTCTTCCTTTTTTCTGGTTTGCGCTCACTCTGTCTCGATTATTTTTTGCCCACCCCATACTGCCAGTACTGATACATGCCTTACACAGGCCCGAGTAGCCAGTCTTCAAACTAAGATCAACACCAAACTGGAAGAGCATTTTATCTTTACCACACCTAATGCATTCACGCATATCTAGCGGACTTGAGTATCCGCCAATAAACACAATGCGCATTTTTTTTATTGACCTATTGTTATCGCGAGTTGAGCATTTTTTGCATTTATGATTGTACCCTGTGGGTTTGTTTTTATTTTTATAAAACTCACGAAGAGGCTTTCCGTCGCCACAATCCTTGCACACACATATATCATCATCGCAATACATGGATTGTTGAGACAGTAATTTATCTACATTTTTAATCTTTAGGGCTTCAGCGTATTCTTTTCCACACTGAATACACCTAGTGTCAATACCGTCTTGCATAACGGATCTTTTTCCAAATAAACTTAATGGCTTTTCAGTATTGCAAATTCTACATATCTTAGTATCCATCATATCACAGATTGTAATTGAAACTACTAATCAATCCCTTATCTTTATGCCACATATAGGCCTCTGCACCACCGATGGAACCTATGTATCCCTTTTTATTCTCCCACTCGTCAGTACCCTTAAGGCTGCGCATATACCTTATGCTTATGCCCTGTACGTCCTCGGATGCTTTAGTGGTGACCTTCTTGGAGTGATGTAGATGTCCACAATGCCATTCTCTATACTTCGTCTTGGCCCATAACCCAGGTACCTCCTGTGGCATCAGCATTAATAATCTTGATTCGGGCTCTTCATTACCGTGAGTGAAACCGATCAAGTTCTTCCCGTACTTGTAATACTTGCGGGGTTTCGGATCATTATCTATGTATACATTTTGATCATTTTCATATCTAACATCCAACACCTCTCCAATATAAAAAGACTTCTGGAAGTCATGGTTACCAGGTATAATGATGACGCGAACCGGAGCTATCTCTGACATTCTATTGATGGCCATTATAAGCATCTCACGACCTATTTTGAACATCTTCTGCCAGCGGAGATCGTTTTCCTGGGGGGTACCTTTAGTCGTTGCAGCATATGGATAGTCAGTGTCAGAATTTAGAAAATCATTCCCTACTGGAAATGCTATCTCTGATATTTTAAAGTTAGATGCCATGGAAATAAAATACTCTATTGAATCAAAAAATCTCTCCCGGGCAATTTTGTAATCATAGTTTTGGCCACTTTCTGGAGCCCATGCAAGTTTGCCAAAGTGCAAATCAAAGATATTCACTTCAAGACAGTGTGGACCCTGGTCCTCATATACTTTCCGTGCTGAATACGGCGCCACCAGTGCAACAGTCTCAAGCATATCCTTCTTTGCGTTCTCTATATTGAACACATCTTTTCGAGGACGGATCGTAACTGTAAACTTAGCTGAACGATTCTTGATGGTCTCCCAGTCACCACGCTTCGAGTGTCCTTCCATAAGCTGTACGGGAAATCCTTTAGCACCAGGTTCCTTGGTCCACTTAAGAGACTGATCTCGCTTCTTAGAACTTACATCCCACACACCGTTTCCAACCTTAACAGAGACTATCTCATAAAGATCATAATCAATCTCAAGGCTTTCGATGAACTGCTCTAGGGTTTCAGCTTCCCCGGTTAATTCAATTTCCTCAGCTGGGACGCCATCACTAACACCAGCAATCGGTTTTGTGGTTTGTCTCCCGCAGTCATTGCAAATGTAGTTTGGCTTACCGCGTTTATTACCATTATGAACTAAAGTACCATCTTGAAAACAATGTGGGCATGTCAGAATATCCATAATAACTCCTATCTGGCTCGAACTGATTTTGTATGTAGATACTTTCTGAAAAAATTCATATCAATTGCCGGACAGAATGCCTTCTTCGGATCTCCGGTTTCGTAATGACCCATAACTTCACATCCAGGGTACCTTGCCATAATTGATTTTGTTAGCCTTCTAAGTCTCCTTAGTTGAGAACCGGTTAGGATACCGCGACCCTTTTCGTCTACATCAGCAACGAGAACGACAGATAGGGAATTCGTATTCCATCCCTTCGCGTGATACCCAACAACACTGTGAGGAAGCATTTCAAAGATTTTACCATCGTGATCAGGGTCTGGGCGACGTTTGTTCCAGCTTTCATATGTTGGGTATGGGTTACCAATAAAATACGTATACGCAGGATTTGGCCACCCGTTACCCCTTTTCTTCTTAACATCTACCGGCAACTCATCTTCACAACTGTAAATCTTATCCATGTATTTGAAGGTACCATTGGGAGTCTTGTTTTCATTCAATAGCTCCCTTGGCCATGTATGCCAGTTAATAATATCTTGAGGTGAACACCAATTTGATTTTGTAATATGAACGAAGAACTGTTTAATTTCTCGCACTTATCCTCCAAGGGCATTTACGGTTAATAGGATAATCCCAGCACCTACAATACACCCTGCTCCGAATGTTATTTTTGGCTTGTCCCACCAGGCTCGGGGGATTGGGATATACTCTTTGATTTCTCTGGTAATAAAATGGGTTTGAATTGATCTAGGTGCAAGGTCACGCCGTACGTTAAATAACTCCGTATCATAGCTGTAATCGATTTCCAAGACATCCCCGTTTTCATACTTAATTCTAGTTGACGCATTTTTTCCTGTACTTGGCTCCGGGTCATTTCCCGCATAGACCTCCTCGTATGTTATTATGGCAGCCACAGTAGTGTCGCTATACTCGGGATAGTCCCATGTCCATATGGTTGTATCAGTTACTGTTGTATCGGAGCTAAATGGCACTGGAGGTGCACATTTGTACACTATGCGACCCGTAATAAACCCGAGTGCGAAAGCGATCAGGAAAAATAGGATTACCCATTTAAGGTTTTTCATTTAGGTGGTAGACTTCTTTTCGAATACTTGTGCTACGTTCTTAATTCCAAAACACATGGCAGAGAGGATACCCCAGTCAAGGGCAATTTGATGTTCTTTATAGATAAAGATTTCAGCTGCAGCGAATATAATAAAAATAAAACCAGCTATTTTAGAGCTCGTTATTACAAATTTTATAGCGATGTCTTTAATCATATTATACTTCCTGGAATTGGTTTAAATAACTTTATATACCAAGATTCCGATCATAACGATCAGGGCAACAAAAATCATAGCAACTGACCAATTGCCTTTTTTGATTTCTTCCCATTCTTCAATATCTGATGAGAGCCAATCGAAAACCTTCAGGGCGATGGCAACACCCACTGAAAATCCGATTGAAGCAACAACTGCCCAACCCAGACCCTCAACATACCTTGACCAGATGCTGACTTCGAAAGGACTTACTGCGAAGACTGAAGATGCCATAAGCAGCAAAGAACCTATAAATAACATTGATTTCTTGAACATTATATTCTCCTTTTTCATATCCTACTAACCCATTCTTTCAATACAGGTATCCACGCGTTTAAAATAGCAACAAAAAGCAAAGATGCAAGGCCTAATGCATATTTTTTTGAATGTTTTCTAAAGGAAGTATTTAAAGTAATCGCGGGTAATAGTGGGCTAACCTCTTCCCTAAAGGCAGTGTTTGCATTGTGCCTGTCAAGCATAGATGGCTTGTCTGGGTTCTTTATTTTATCACCAATCAAAAACTCCCTCAGTAGTGAAACTGTCGAAGCCATGTCATCCATAGTTTCCTGCATTTTTGCCATTTGAGATTCAAGATCAGACATAACCATACACCTTCCCGTCGGATATTTCCTTAGCTTTCAATATGTGATTTACATTCTCATGTATCGATTTTGCATCCTTTCGGATTGAGAAAAATGCTATCTGACTTGCCACAGCATCGTAGAATTCACGGGTATCTATTGGTTTATCTATGTACTTAAAATGGCGGTCAATCTTTACGTCGGATCCAGAGACTACGATAATGCCAAACTTACGTCCCTGAGATCTTAATTCGTTTGCCAAGTCACTTCCGGTTCTACCGGGGCCAAGGTCGTTATCTAATACAACCAGTGCGATGTTCTTAGTTCTTGCGATTGTCTTTTGTGCATCTACATAACTAGCCGCCATGACAACTTTAGCATTGGGATGTCTATTTAAAACCATTGCTGAGATAAGATTTGCAGCAACAAGACTGTCGTCAACAATTATTATAGATGGATTTATTTTACACATAGATATAACACAAAGACAAAAAGAATTACGATTAAAATCATTACCGGGTTGGCCATCATGAGATCCATCTTGATAGTGAACCATCTTACTGCCTTGTATTTGTAGATTGAATGGAACCAATAATGTACGGGACTGTGATAGCTAGGCATGTCTACCTGGGCATGGTGTTGTTTGATATCGTCGACAGCAACGTAGGTCCATACTGATAAAGCACCAAGCTGGACGAGGAAGGTTAGAACACCAATGACATAGGCAAGATGGTTAGAGGCTTCGAAACCGCGACTAATTAAAACCACGGACTCGTACATCCCATAGATTGATATCGCCATACCTACCAATCCATGATACAAATGATGAATTTCGAAGAAGTTCATCCGAACCCTGTATCCAAATATTTTATGGACAGGATTCATTTTAGTTATCGACTAATATCAGATCAAAGCCAGCAGCTACATCACTATCATCGGCGTCTGCATTTGCCTGTAACTTAATAATGCAGGGACCAGCAAATTCCTTATATGGTTTAAATTCGCGCTCAGGTACACTCGTGCCTTCTGAGGCCAATGCAAGAGTACCCTTAACTAGATAGTTTGTGGTCTCTACATCAGGCTCGGGATTCATGAGTAACTTCAATTCAACAGCAAGCGCAGTAACAGCTTTAATTCCAACGGTATAGTATTTAGTCATATAGGCTTTCTGTGTAGAAGGGACACCATATATTGCCATCCGTGCCTCACCCTCACTCGCGATAATCTGGGCAGTGATTGTACTGTCAGTATCAGCCGTAGCCTTAATGATTCCGATGTTAACAGATGTAGCACCCTTACGAACAACTTCCATAGCGTGAATTATTACATATGAATTAACGGTAGCGTAATTTACGTCACCCTTCATATAGATTGTTTCACTAACTTCTTCTGAGTCCCAACCTGTTAATCCACGTATTACAATCTCACGAGCTCCAACACCAGCTACAGCGGTTGCGGTACCCCACGTTCCGGCTGCTAAGGTTTGAGTTGTTGCGATACCACCTGAGTCATAATCAAAAACCAGCATCGTATCACCAGCTCCTGCGACTGCCACGACAGTTGTATCATTTGTCATCGCGGCGGCGTATGTAGTACCTCCACCAGAGGCAAGATTTATAGCAGCGATCAAGTTATCAATGGTTCCACTTTCATCATCGGTTCCACCGGCAAGTGTTGCAGCAGCAAAAGAACCAGCAGTTATGGTTGTGGTTGAATCCAGTGAATTTCCTGCGGTACCAGCATCTTTAGCGGTAGCATTCATTGTTACACCGGTACCAGCCACAGATTCTATGGCTGCATGCACGGTCATTAATGTCGCATATTTTGTACCTTTACCAGCGCCGAGAGCCATAGCGGCGATCAGGTTATCCAGGGTTCCACTGGCATCATCTGTTCCACCAGCCATCGTACCAGCTGTCCAGGAGGCTTGACCACTTGTAGTAGTTGTAGCTACTGCATTAGCTGTGGTTCCATTAAGGATTGCCGTTATATTAACAACCGAAGCTCCACTAGCCGCAACGACATCTGTATTTGTATTCATTGCAGCAGCATAGGCGGTTCCACTTCCGGCACCACCGTTAACTCCGGCTACGAAATTAGAAATAGTAGTTCCAGAATCATCTGTCCCGTTTTCAAGAACTAGGGCAGAAAAAGAACCAGAGGCAACCGATGAAAGGGTATCTATTGCGTTCCCGGCAGTTCCGGCAATTAGAGCAGTGAGATCCATTGTATCCAGAGCACCAGCCACTGCGAGAACGTCAGTACTCGCTACCATTGAAGCAGCGAATGCCGTACCTGAACCAGCACCACCATTAATGGCAGCAATGAAGTTATCCAATGTTCCACTAGCATCGTCAGTTCCGTTTAAGAGGGTTATGGCAGCAAAAGAACCAGATGCAGCGGTTGAAGTTGTATCAAGTGCATTTCCGGCGGTTCCTGCGATAAGTGCAGTAACGACCATTGTATCACCAGTGCCTGCTACGGCGAGGACGTCTGTATTTGCAGCCATGGAGGTAGCATAAGCCGTACCCGCTCCAGAAGCGCTATTGATAGCAGCAATGAAGTTATCGAGCGTTCCACTGGCATCATCAGTCCCACCAGATAGTGTCAAACCAGTCCATGATGCGGTATCGATAGTCTCTGTTGAGACAAGTGCGTTTCCGTCAGTTCCAGCTACTTTTGCAGTAGCAACCATCGTATCACCAGTACCAGCCACCGCACTAACATTTGCGTTAAGTGTCATAGACGCTGCATATGTCGTACCCGAGCCAGCAGCAAGATTGATAGCAGCGATTAGATTATCTAATGAATCAGACGCGTCAGCTCCGATCAACACGTTCCCATCTACATCAGTTAAAGTTTCCTGAAAAGTATATATTTCTCCCGTAGCTCCAACCGTCACAGTCTGACCATCAAGAGGGCGGGCGGTAAATGTGAGTGTTCCGGCAGCAGTCTCTGATGCGATATGTACGTTTCCATCTACATCAGTTAAAACATTCTGGAATGTATAAACTTTAGTTCCAATTGTTACCGTTTCGGTATCCTCAATATCAGCGGCTAATGTAAATGTTCCGTCTCCAACCTCAGAGGCTATGTGTACATTTCCATCAACATCAGTTAGCGTATTTTGAAATGTATAAACTTTCGAACCAATTGTAACAGTATTCGTATCCTGTATATCAGCAGTCAAAGAGAGTGTTCCATCTCCAACTTCAGAACCAATATGCACGTTCCCATCTGAGTCGGTTAGGGTATTCTGGAATGTATATGTTTTAGAACCTATTACAACTTTATCACCGTCTTGTAGATCGGCGGTTAATGTGAGTGCTGAGACAGCCTTCTCGGAAGCAATCTTGACATTTCCGTCTACATTAGTTAGAGTATCCTGGAAAGTATATGTTCTGGTTCCAAGTAATACAGTTTCTGTATCTTCAGCATCGCCAGTTAACGTAAGGATTCCAGTGGCTTGGGCAGAGGATATTTTTACATTACCATCGGTATTCGTAAGGACATCCTCGAAGGTGTAAACCTTAGTTCCGATTGTAACAGTATTTGTATCTTTTACCGAACCAGTAAGTGTTAACGTACTCACACCACACACATCACCAGTGTTTGAAGAAACAATTTGATGCTTCCTGGCTCCTGTTGGGGCTAGCCAGATTGGCTGTGTTCCCAGATCCCAGATGTCAGTATCGACTCCAGAATCTACATTTAAAGATCTGCCTTCCTTATTTACACTATCAATGTCAGAATGCAAGCCAATTGGTATTGCCAGCATCGGGTCGTGGGTAAAGACTCCGTCTTCATTATAAACCGTCCCGCTTTGTATTTGTTTTGGTTGCATTTCTTACTCCTTAAATTCATATCTATTTTTCAATATAGGTAATAACCCATAAACGGTCAAACAAATCTATTCATAAACTACTAAAACATCTGCATCTTCTTCGTGAATCGATAGAGTTAATCCAGTACTAAATGGTAGTTCAAAAAGATCAATTGAATTCGAAGCACCCTCTGTCTTAGCCGCCACAGGACCACTCTCCCATATTAAAGTCGCACCAGATGATACTCCATCATATAGATCAACCTCGGCATTGTTTGTTATGTTACTTATTACAATACCCCTTATCGTTCCGGCACTTCTTTTATGGACAACGCTACCATTACCCGATGCTCCTGATGTAAACTTAGAGGTAGGATTGGTAATCAACTCTCCCTGTCTCGCTATATAAGCACCATCACATTCCAATTCTACTACAGAGGCAATGGAGGCATTCGTATTTTCCATAGTTATCGGCAATGTTGATGTATCTGATAAATGGTCTTCTGTTTTGGCGTGTAATAATAATCCATTAACATACCAATAAGCACCCAGGGGACTATATTCAATCTGTAACTTATAATGAGTACCCGCTACTGGAACCCAGCTATCACCTAAATTACCATTAAAGGATCCTACAGCAATGGCCGTATCTCCTGATGCAGCTCCAGTTCCCTTCCTGGTTCCCAAGCTAAAAGCAGTTCCAGATAACTGGAAGAAATAACCATTACTGGCATCATAGGCACCAATTCGCCTTATATTACCAGCTGTTCCTACCGTTTCAAAATTAATAGCAGCTGTAAATAACATTTCCGAGCCCGCAACAAACCTGGCACTTCGGACACTAACGTAGGCTGCCTGCCCACTTGCCGTTGCAGAGGTATTTATGTGTACCGAACCACCGGATTGAGTTATTACACCGTTATTGGCTAGTGTAGGTGTCCAGAAATTATTATCTAATACTATCCCATCAAATGCTGTACCAATCAATCTATAAACTGGACTAACTGCCAATTCATTTGTTGGGTTAACCCAAACGTGTCTACTTGTATTTTCGTCACCCCTTATAGAGGCAACAGTCTGTAGGTTCCCCTTATCACTTAGACTCCTTGGTAAAGGGTCTGCGATAGGGCACAAGACTCCCTGAAGTCTGAAGTGGCCGGTTGGATCAGTACCGGTCAGTACAACCCTTATTCTCCAATAGCTATTCAGGGCCTGGACTGTTGATCCAGCACCGCCTTTAGCATGGTAATAATTAAATTCATCTGAAATATCCCAGTTGGTACCATCTGGAGACTGTTCAATATATACCGTTGCATTCTGATCAGTCCATAATGACCATTGTAAACCAACTACACCAAGAGTAGATGCACTTGCTCCCGTAAAAGTGTATGAATTACCAGAAGCAAGATTGGTTGTACTTGAATTACCAGCATCTGCCTCAACCTGTTGTTTTATAAATCTAATACTCATTATATTACTCCTTTAAATCGCTATGCTATCCTGTAGGTTACAAAAGTATTTGCGGCTGTCTTGCGCGTTCTAAACTGAGCTGAATTGCCATATAGGGCGCCTGTGGTAGAGTGAGCAGACTGCACGATCATATTACCTACAACCGTATGGGTATCACCAGCAGTAACCGTTATGGTGTCAATGGCTGCCGCACTTAAATTAATTAACACCCAATCAAATGAATCGTTTATAGACATACCTAGAGCGGCATCGGTTAGCGTCCCAGTTGGAACAACATAGGCCGCTGTTGCGCCTGCTGAATGTGTCCCTGTAATCAAACCAGTAATCAACTCTGCAATCGTTAATGTGACAGCTGTTGTCTTAGCCGATACGGTGTAAGGCGCAATAAACTTCCTGTCAACAAATAAATCAGTCCCATCAGAGTGTGCGCCTTCATAGCTTAGAACCGTTGCACCTGTTACTGCTCCATTATTTGAATTGCCTGAGACATCGTACCAAGTAGCGTCAGAGATTGCGTAGCTGGGATAATCTGCCGTGACCCCTTGTGACCTGAGTGAGCTTCCATTTGTCCAATCTGTCGGGGATGCAACACCTGCAATAAACACACAGCCCGAAACATTGATTGTGCCTGATACTACAACAACACCTGCATCATCAAAGTCATCAGTTGCGGCATAAGTATCAATAATATATTGCTTGCCAATTGTAAGTGTTCCGCTTGTCTTTGCTGTCTGACTTGCCCCTATCCACCTGTAGGGGGTGGAAGCTGAAATTATATCTTTTACTTCTGCTGATGTTGGGTGAAGGTTTAAATGTAAATATCTGTTGATAGTGAAAGCCTGAGTATCTGTGCTTTCGTCTGCACCAATTTCCAAAGGAAGGGCAAGAGACATATCACTCAAATTATTTGTATCTGTTGCTAATGTTAAGGAAATACCATTCACATACAATTCCTGTGTCTCACTTGCTCCATTTGGAATAAATGCCCATACAAGATTATAATTCGTGTATGCTGTTGGAACCCATGTTGCTTTTACATTAATCTCAACACCACCGACAACAAATTTCCCAATAAGTTGTGTAGTTGATTGCTTATACCAAAGCTGAAAATGATTGGTTGAATTTGTCCACCTTTCAGCAAACACCACATCCCCCGCGACACTTGGCATCAAGACTTCAACCATTACAGCCCCACCACCTGTGCCAAAATCTAATTGGGCGTTGTCTGCAATGGCTATCTTCTGACCTGTTCCACTCTGATTTATAGCATAAGCAGTCCCTTTGCTCTGCATGTTTGTGGTGGTTTGGTTATTCAAGCCATAATAGCCACCGAAGACAAGGTCAGCACCTAGCCCGCCATCTAATGAGGTGAGGCCTGAAACCTCTAAGATTTCTACAGAAGAAGTCCCCGATGCGCTTAATCCAGCTGTAGCTGAAAGGGTATTGGATGTAATCGCTCCAGTTGCAGCCATGGAATCAGCTGAGACGGTTGCAAAATCACCATTCCCAGATGCTGTTATAGAGTCAACGGTAACCGCTGCGAGGTCGGAGGTTCCAGACGCACTAACACCAGCCGTTGCCGAAACAGTACTGGCTGTGATTGCCCCGGTTGCAGCTATTGAGTCAGCTGAAATCGTTTCGAAAGAAGAAGCCCCGGAGGCACTTACACCACCCGTAGCTTTAACAGTTGCAAAAGAAGCCTCACCGGTTGAAGTTACATCTGACCCATCAAAAGTTACGTCTTGAATATCTGTAGTTCCAGTTCCATTCGCTTCGATCTTTAAATCTTCGTTTGTTCCCCTGGTTGAAATGTGTACGCCTGATCCATTGTCAGCTACCTCTACAGTAGGTGATCCTGAGGCATCATTAATATTTAGAATATCTCGTACGGCAAGAGAATCACCGTCTTGCAAGGCCTCTAGATTGCTACTGTCTTCATTCAGTGCTATAATTTGTCTAATACTCATAGTGACCTCTTAATAAAAAGGGGCGGGCGATTAGGCCAGCCCCTTGTGGTTGTTACATCAGAAAACCGATTATTTTTCAGGCTTTACAACCTTCTTTTTAACGGCCTTTTTTGCTCGACTATTTGATGCGGATACAGTCTTCTTAGACTTGTCGTTTTCCTTCTCAGCGAGATCTCGAGCTTTGGTAATCTCACTGACAGCAAGGGCAACAGTTTCGTCGGTACGGGCTCTCTCCTCGGCACGATATAATTTCATGGCGTGGTGATAGCACATATTTAACGTCTTGTCTACAATCTCATCTTGGCATCTTGGATCTCCGGCACACTGGGTTATCACTGGTGATCTCATCTTTACAAAACCCTGAACCTCTAGATGTCCACCATCACGAAACTTGTCAACGGTTTTATCTACCTGAGGTACATTGTCCGGTACTTCAATCCATTTACCGGGTTTTCCATCATTACCAAAAGGTTCTACCCACAGGTTCACACCTGGACCCTTGATTTTAATTCTACCCGGATTTGCTTTTGTGGCTCTGATTTTCATTTCAATTCCTCCTATGCGAATTGAACTTTAACGGAGTTCATACGTTCTGGAGCGGTAATCAATGGTTTGATTGCGCCTTCCATACCGAGAGCTTCGTAATCTGGTTTGTCATATACGTGTTCCATGATCTCTGAAGAAACGAACTTGGAGCGTTCAAAACCTGGTTTGTAATACAAACTACCAGAAGGCTTGTTTGTGGTTACATACATGGTTCCGGTTGCCAGGGTGTTCAGTGTCTTCCAGTTGATATTGTACCCAAACATGGACAAGATCTTACCAGAAGAGAAAATACTCTGGTGTTCGCCAGTCGGGATAACATCTGCAACATTACCTGAAGCAATAGCTACAGGAGTCCAATCCCAGATACCAGACAGATCCTGTGGGCTCAAGTAGATGGTACGTACTTCAAGGCCAAGGAGGGATACATGCTCAAGCAGCTGTTTCATTACTGATACAGTGATTGCACCGTCACCGGATGAATTGATGACATTGGTCAAAGGCATGTTGCCTGAATTGACACGGCTATGGAGTGCATAGGTGCCAGCTGGGAAGGTTGTGAAGATGGTAAGCCATAGAGTCCAGACATCAAGATCGATCTCGTTCCTATAGGCAAAGTCAACGTCACGGTTCACTTCATTGACAGCATTGAGATCGCCATCAATCAAACTTCTGCGTGGATACTCTACAGTATCGGTGCTGAGTTTATAGACATCGTGCATCTCGAGGGAATCTCTGAATAACCAGATATTTCTCGGGGCGTTTGCGTGATGATCAATCGTGCGAACGGAATACTCACTGTTACGAGTAGACTTAAGCATGATACGACCATCGTCTGGAAGAGATTTTAGTTCAAAGATCTCTGCAGAGCTCAGTTCGGGGAGCACGGAAATGTTAAAGTTTTCTTTTCTGATAGCAGCATAATCTGCTTCATTGCCGTCAGCATAGCATTTCTGAATATAAGCCCTACGTTCCTCGTCGGTTTTACCCGCTTGGGAAGCTTTCAGCTTTTCTACGCTACTGCCAATCATTGCAGCATTGCTAGGCAGTAAAAGTGGATTCATTAATTTAATCATAAGTTACCTCCTTACTCGCCTTCAATGGTTCCGCCGGTGAGCAATTGGATCTTGTACAATCCAGTTGTGTCCTCGGCATCAGTTGCTAAAAGTTTACCACATACAACATCACCAGAAGCTGATTTATCCCACAGCCCCGATGCTAACTTAAGCAAGCCATCACTAATTGTTGCGCCGGAAATGCCAGCCGCTACCACATCTGTCAGAATTATGCCATTTGAGAAGCCAATGACAGGAACATAGCTACCGGTAACAGCTTCAAAAGCATCGACACCTGGAATGTGTTCGCGCTCGAAGTCAGAAGGACCGTCAGACGTAATGGATTTCTGCAAGAAACCCATTGGGGTGCCGGTGGCAGCTACAAGTGTATTTCCTGTAGCAGTCTCAAGTTGTACAGCAGTTCCGGACGCAAGGACAACATTACAAACGTGCTGGCCTTCGCTATAGGAGTTTACTCCCTGATAGATTACAAACATTATCTACCTCCTTATTACCGTTAGCCCAAACCGGCTTTGGGTTCATTATCATCGTCATCGCCAGGGCCACTATTTCCGGATTTCAGTGACGCACCATTTTTTACCATGGTGGCAATTGCGCTGGAGTAAGCACCGAATTCAGGTGAATCGACGCCGTTAAATCCCTTGAGGGACTCTTCAACATCTTCACCAACGGTTACTCCGTGTTTCTCTTCAAGTGCAGCGACCATCTCAGCAACAGCCTTAGAAGCTGTAGTGATCCAGTCATCCACCTTTTCGTCTTCAAGAGAAGCAATTTCTTTTAGGCGTGCTGGGTTCATGACGATTCCAGCTGCTTCAGCCTTCTCGACACGACCGGCAATTTTGGTAGCCAAGTCATCACGCTCTTTAATTTTTGCATCAGCAATTTCTGTCGCCTTGGCCTCTACATCATCAGGACTTACCCAGTCCTTGAGCTCGCCAAGTTTTTCAGCGATCAGTGTTTCAATCGCTTTAAGATTAGGCATTTCGCCTTCTTTCGAAGATGCGACAGCAGCGTTCACGGCTTCAGAGATCTGGGTTGGAAAGTTCTCTAAGAACTCTTTCATTTTAATCATACCAATATCTCCTATGATTTCATTTGCTATTAAAGTGAAACGACTATTCTTAGTCACTCCACCAATATCTTGCGGTTTTACTGTCCAATCTAACCATACGGCAGTATCGTATCCTGGCCAGCTAAAAAATTCTACATCACGAAGCTCTGAGACTTCGGCCCCATCTATCAAAAGTCTAGTCGATTCGACTGGACCATCACTTACAATAATTACACGAGGGGCATCAGCACCAATTAATGATCTTGGCATCTTACTGGCAACCATAGTGTGTACGGTTGCATTCTTATCTGCGGGATCCTCTGTCATTGCGGCACCCCAGAAATTTACATTTGCACCATCGCCATCCTCGCCAGTACCACCAGCGAGAAAACCAAATCTCTGACCATCATAAAGAGAGCTACCAGACTGAAAAGCATCCACAAGGGACTCGTCAGCATCTGCAAGAGGAATATACGTATTGTCTGCGAGCATAAAACCAGAGTCGTCTGGCTTATATAGAACCTCCATAGAGGTCGCCCATTCGCTTCCACCAGAAGACAGGTCAACAATAATATCTAAGGCCTTATCAACTCGCTTATACATCACACCGGCAACAAGAATGCTTGTAACACCATCTACTACTTCAACCGAAGAATCAATCATGTGTCCAATAATTTCATTGCCGTTAAATAATGGCATGCCATTACCTTCTAGCTTATGATCAACATCGATAGGATTGTCTTTGATTGTTGCGTGCGAACGCTCGAGGGTTTTTGCGGAGAATGTAACACCATTGCCATTTATGTTTGGCCATGAATGTACTAGGGTAAATGTAAAATATGCTTTAGTATCATCTGGCTCATATTCATTTGAGCCGATCATAAATTTTTTGTCCTGAAAATTAAGCTTATACTTTTCAGATACTATCTGTTTTCCAGATTTCAGGTCGAACAATTTCATTGGCAAATTTCCTTCGTCGATGATAATTATAACTGAATATCATCAATCGGTCAAGTGCCAGCTAAGAATTTAGTCTGGAAAGCATCGATGGAATTGGAATTGCCTGCCTGTTGGAAACCTTTCTGGATACGATATCGTTGTATACATCTAAATAAATGTGACCACTTTTTTTCATGCTAAAATTTTTATTTACATATTCTTTTGCGGCTGCACCCATCTCATCCCTGAGTACCTTTGATTTAACGAGCTTCTTAAGGTGTTGATAGAACTCTTCCTCTGTACTAGCAATAAAACCACCACCGCTTTCAACAATAGATTTTGTGTATGGTTCAGACTTTGATGCAACCATGGGAATCCCATATGCAGAAGATTCTAAAAATTTTAAATTTGACTTATATTTATTAAAGTCAGCTGGAGTAAGCGGGGCGATAGCAATATCAAAGCTGGCATAAACAACACCGTACTTATCAATATCTTCAGGATAGAGAGCTCTTTTTCTCTTCTTCTTTAAGTGTGCAAACAAAGAATGAATCGCCTTCGCGTGAGCGTTACGCTTATCATGTATAGTTGTTGCAACTGGATCTTTTTTACTAACATCAGTTGTAACTACATGTGTAGGAACAGCACCATAATAAATATGTACAGCTGGTATTTCCTTGGCCAGGCGCATTAAGGTCTTTGATATCATCTTTATGTCGGGGAGGTGACTTGAACCACCAAAGTATCCAATAACTACCTTGTCACCGTTGTCAACCTTTTCCGCATTCCACATTTTAAGATCGTAGTCTATCAGGTTTGGGGTTATGTATACATGATCATTGTATTGACGCATGTACTCAGCCAGTGCCTCGGTTGTGACGGTAACTGCATCTGAAGCCGTACCCATCTCTTCGGTTCGCTCAACCCATCGGTTCATAATCGCTATCTCTTTGGCGTTATGGCTTGCATGCAGAACAGGGCTATCGTCTAGTTCGTAGACAACATGCTTCTTATATTTATGGGCGAGATTTACAATACCGGACCAATTATTAAACCTGGTCACAACAACAACGTCGGCAATATCCTTAATTATTTCCTTGATTTTCTTCAGATCTTCTTTTGAACTCATATCGGTTTCAACGACAAAGCCTCGATGACCATTCGCGTTTAAGTATTCACATGGATTGATGTTACGATAATGGATGCAACCAGGTGCTCCAAGGGCAAAGTGTACAACATTCATAAAAAGGGCTCCGTTCTATTTTATGGTCGTGGTGGATCTGTCTCTAGTTTAGACTGTGGTCCATCGGTTCCGGGGCTTCCCGGTGCTCCGGGTGTACCAGAATCATCATCAACACCACGTTCTTCAGCAACAATACCCTGAGACTTTTCAAATACAGGAGTATAGTCATCTATATTTTCACGCGTTTTTCTCTTACGCATTACTTCAAAATCATCGTCATAACCCATCTGCTCACCAATACTTATAGCAGAGGCAACTCCATTACTGAGAGCGAATTCCTGCTCCTTAAGGATCTGAGCTGCCTCCTTAAGCGCGTTGGGATCAAAAGCGATAGAGATACCTTCATCGCTAGAAATAATTGATTTATACAGCATTTCCCAGAACTCAGCAACAACCTTTCTCCAGCGTTCAATACGTGCGATCAACTGCTTTGTAAAGATATATCCACCAGAATATGAACCACCTTCACCAGATGTGAGAATCCTTGAGAAGCCAAAGTTTCTCTCTATAACTTTATCGACATTATCAAATTTAGTTACTGGTGCATATTTCGCAGGTTCTGGACCATGGTATTCATGGGTGATCTCTGGGGTAGTGACCTCTACCATTGCCTTCGATTCGTCACCTGTATATTTTTTCAATAGGGCATTAAGCTCCGTTTGAGTGGCGGCCTGTACAATTGTCTTGAAGGGAGTGCTCTTCGCCTTGGCTTTGTCAACAATAACCTGGTGTAAAAGATTTTTAATATGGAAATCTACAGAGAATTCACCGTCCCATTTTAACTTACGTAATTTTATATGCGGGAAAGCACGAGACATTTCTGGATCCACAAGAGCATCGCGAACACCCTTCCGGTTCATAATATAAACGAATTCTCCGTCTGACTCTTTAAATTCTACGAACCCACGCCTTACGCCTGCACCACCCTGCGCAGCAAGTACCCACTTCGGATCAATACCCTTTAGATTTTTCTTTCGAACAGCATCTAGAATATATTCAGGGAGTTCATACAAAACCTGCTTTTGGGGAACACCATTGATAACGCCACCATTTCTAATGACTGTGAGTCTTTCCGGTTCTAGGATTTTTATATACAGAACTGTATTACCAACACGCTTGACCAATGGAACTATATTTGAATATCTAAATGCACTCTCGAACATCTGCGCTGAAAGTCCGAGCATATCATAATTTTTCTTAAATCTTTTTATTTTATTTATTCTGGTTTGTGTTCCACCGAGACGGACATTAATGCCCTTGATACTTAAGTCGGAACTCATTAATACAAGATCACCAACCAGGTCATCCTCGGAAGCATATTTATCAGCGGTTTTAAACTTCTCTTTTTGACTAGAGGGAATTGCTGAGGACATAAACTTTGAAGCATTCTCATCAAAAGATTTTGAAAGCGATGCAAATGCCGTTTCGTACAACTTGACACTTTCTTGGGCATCCATGCCATTCCTGCGCATGAACCTCTTGAGGTCTCTTACACCAACGCCAAGTTCACCAGCTGCATACGTGACCTTCTTAAACTGTCCGAGTGCTTGCCAGACATTACCAACGGTCAACTCTACTGATTTACTATACTTCATAGGTAAGCCTCCGAATGCTATTCGCTAGACACAATAATAGCACACTCACACAAATCGGTCAAGTTCCACGGGTCAACGTTATGATGCCAGCGAGGACGTTTGCGTTGATACCAACAACCCTATCTTCCTCACTCATAAGAAATAAAATATCGTCATCACGTATAGATATTCCACCAGAGCTCATATTAACTAATGCCTGAGCCCCACCAGTAAGATTACCACGAACACGCTTAAATGTTGCTCCCGGTCCATTCGGTTCAACATATTGATAAGCACCTATCGCGTGTTTAATCGAATGCAGTATCGTAGTCCTGAGAAAGCCATCAAGATCTTTTTTCACAGCCGTATCGTGATAGTTAATCATCTCAGAAATAAACTTCAACAGCCCGCCTGGGTATGCATATTTATCCGTATACTTTGACATGTACGGTGCATGCAGAAAGCCAGGCATTCTTTCTCCATGGTCACCCTTGGAATATTCAATACTCAAAGTTCTACCGTTTGTGGCATCACGTTTAATCAATGAAAGGTTTTCCAGGAGTGTCGCTATTGCCGTACCGTCTTTACTGTCTTTCATGTTGTATAACAGTCGCTTAATGTAGTCAAGCGTATTAATCGATGCGTGGCAGTAATCACACATATCAGGATTCTCTGTTTTTATTACACCGCATATTTTACATGTCTGTTCCATTTTCAACCTCTTGCTATAGCTATTGAATCAGTCTGATTAACCAGTTTCTTGACCTCCAGGAAAACATTAGCCATAAATAATCCATAAATATTACAATAGGCTAAATCCTTCCTGCGAGGAGATGCAAACTGGAACAACCCGTTAGCTGTTTTTTTACGAGCCCCAGTGCGGGGATCTATCATATATCTTATTGCATTTATCTGATCAATAGATTTCTTTGCAGCAATTAGCGCCTCAATTTCTTCACTGGTCATCTTGCCACTATTCCCTAAATCTGCAAGCTCAAAACGACTTCTGGTCAGCGGAACCTCAACCAGCCCCTTCTCAAACATAGACGAAACCGTCTCGTGTTCCTTGTTTACAAGAGCATCATCTCCACGCCATGTCGCCTTATCGCTTTCGGACCGGACGTACACAGCACGGATAAACTCATTTGCTCTGGATATAAAATGAAGTATCCTGACAACGCCAGCATCGTCGAGTTCATAATCATGAGGTACGATAGGTGCATAATCGTGCACCCCTCCAAATTCATCTATCAGTCTTGGTTTTGCGAGCGAATCAGCGAGATCTCCACCACCACCGCCAGGATCAAGACAGACCATGATGGGTTGGAAAATGTTTACAAGCCTGTGAATATCCATTGCCATTGGGTCCTTACGTACATCCTCTGCTATGTATACATAAGCAAGCCTGTGAGGGACGTCAGTCGTTCCATTTCCAATTCTGATAACAGAGGCCGCCCCATCATCTCCATGGCCAGTGCCTTTTGCTTTCCCCTTGGAACGCATGCGTTCGGTGCCTTTAGCTGAATCAACTGCAATTATATACTCGTATCCTTCTTCGCGTACTGGGAGTGGATAGTAATCACGCATTGACCTAGTTATACTTGCTGGATCGTATGGCTTGTTCTTGTAGCCTTCGATCCACTTACCGCCATATACTCTTTGGTAATCTTCATCAAGCATAGAATCCTTGGCCATCTTGACAATTGCAGAATCATATATAATTCCATCAAATCTTGGATCGATGTCTTCAACACTACAATTGAAATCATTATATGATGGATGACCATCTGCAATCATGTCAGAGAAGAATTTCCTAAAAATAAAACATTCATCAGACGGTCTTTTTGCAGATCCGTCATATATAATTTTGTTTGAATACACTTCATCGCCACGCATATATAATTCAAAAAATCTAACCAAGTCATCTTCTGTACGAATCTGCTTAAATCCTATATCCTTATATCCAATAGCATCATCATACGAGAATCCAAAGACTTCAAAAAAATTGTTCTTAAATCTAAAAATGGCCTCCGCTACAGAAAGTCTTTCGTGAACACCAATATGTGAACGCGGTTTCCGATCTTTAACCAACCCAAACGCAAGGCTATATCTCTTATCATTCAACTCTCCCAACGGACGTTGTAAATGTGTCTCAGATAAAATTCTGAGTGTCTGGGTGTTTTTATACATTCCATTTGTCCTGGTTGCTATGGGTGTGATTGTCTCACTAATAATGTCTGGCTTATTCCAGCTGGTCCACTCAGAAAAGTGTATAAAGTTAACACGCCACGACTGTAAAGACTTTCCCTCCTTACCCATATCTGGAGTCATTGTCTTAATTGACGACAATGTTTTTGGGAGACCTTTAAATTTGTGCGCACATCTAAATTCTGCAATAGCACCGTACTCCTGTTTACGGACACGGCCTTCCATGTCAGCCCTTCTAACGGTATAGTAATCTTTTAAATGTCCATCACCATTGATCCAATTTTTTATGTGTTCGTCAAACAACTCGCTACCAATCTTCTTATCCATACCCAATAAGATTCCAGTGCGAGCAGGAATCAATGGAAGTTTAGCGGTATCCTCAAGCATAAGATTGTGGGACTTGCCAGTAGAGCGACCAGAATCATCCATGAAAAATGTACTTCTCCATTGGCGCTCAAGCCGCTCTATCTGTAGCGGATCAAAACCAGATCTTGGTATGCCGATCATGTAATCAATGCATAACATTGGATCATGCATGAGAGCATAGATCTCAATTGGTTTTAGGGTTGCTGGCATACTATCCTAGAATATTGTTTTGATTCTATCTAGTATCCTAATGGATCATCGCTTTGATAACCCTGGCCACCTGGATTTCCCTGATTGTTTTGGTTGTTTCCGCCACCTTGGTTACCCTGACCACCATAATTACCGCCCTGATTACCCTGGTTGCCCTGATTCTGGCCACCATAGTTACCACCCTGGTTTTGGTTATTTCCGCCACCCTGGTCTTCCGGGCCAAAATTAATAACAAGCGAATGCGTTGGCTTACCAGAAATCTGGTTCTTGCGCTTACTTACATTCACATTGAGCCAGCCCTTCTGGTTAATGTTATTAAGCATTGTTTGGACATTTTCGGTAGTGAATGCGAGACTTAGAAACGGACCATATTTTCCGTCTCGAATTGTTCCCGTTCCACAATAAACTGGATCTGACATTTTTTGCTCTCCTAATACATTCCGGTTTTTTTGGATTCACCATTGCCCTCATTGGGCCTCTCTGCGTCTGGTGGACCACATTCTTTTAACATCTTAAACAGTTTATCAATTCTGATCATTGACCTGTTCATCGACTCTTCTGAATCCTTATCCGTGGAATATTCCTGGACAAGGAAAAGTGTTTGCGTGTGCTTTAACCCCAGTTGTTCAAAT
>Ga0307928_10000452_pt1 | contig 31065 bp, 46 predicted proteins | sample AceLakmetagen232_FD_201815 | JGI IMG/M metagenome (GOLD analysis project Ga0307928, IMG submission 201815) | Saline water microbial communities from Ace Lake, Antarctica - #232 | ecosystem: Environmental > Aquatic > Non-marine Saline and Alkaline > Saline | place: Antarctica: Ace Lake... | reverse complement strand
GGTCGTGGTGGGGGTTGTGGTCGGGGTTGTGGTCGGGGTCGAGGTCGAGGTCGGGGTTGGGGTCGAGGTTGTGGTCGATATAGCAAAATAAAGGAGGTGATAAATTTGAAAACAATTAAAATAAGCAGTGAAATATACGAGAAAATTAAAGATCAATTAAATGGAGATGAGGTTGAGCCAATTAATGATTTAAAAGACTTAGTTGGTAAGATTTACACTTTTTGGTGTGCTAGATATACTTATCACGGAAAAGTAAAAGCGGTTAATTCAACTTATATTACTTTAGAAGACGCTGGAATAGTTTATGAAACTGGAGAATTAAATAGTAAAGAGGCTTCTGATTTACAAGAATTGCCAAATGATTGTCATGTTTTGGTTCAGTCAATAGAGTCAATTATTAAAATGAAGTGGTAGAACTTTAAAAAAATGTCGCAAGAAAGGCGGGGGCGGTGGCTAGTGTTTAGAAATCGCCCCCACATAATATGAAACAACACATAACTGAAAAACAACTAAATGAGCTGAGTGAAAAGGGAAGAATAAGATACGCTAGTTGGTGTGACCCTAGGGATGGTTTGAATTGGCCCGCAGGGAGGAGAAAGGATGGGACGCCATTTAAGTTTAAACTTCCCCTTCTCACCATCGGCCAACTTATTGAGTTTTTAAGGGAAAAAATAACGGTTACAATTTATATGGATATTTTAATTTTGGGTGTTCATGATAAACAAATTAAGTATACAGAACTCTGCGACGCTCTCTGGCAAGCAGTAAAAGAAGTTCTAATTCTTGAAGACAAATACTGCAAATGTGGTCAAGTAAAAATGGATGAAAGCAAATTTTGCAAAGATTGTATTTAATTATAATTCTTGAAGATGTCTCTGGCTTAAACAACAAGAACACAATTAACTCTGTTCTTTAAACAACAGCGAGAGGCATTTTCAGGGGTTATAAATAGCCGGGTGGCGGAAAAAGTAACGCACTAGTTAAATTAACTAGGGGGTCATTCCCCATGCAAGGTGTAAATCCTTGTCCCGGCTCAAGGGTTATAATCCCGGGGCCACGTTAACAGCAAACTGATGGCGTGGCCCAAGCCTGCCAATATGATATTACTAATACTTTTACTTTTAGGAGGAAATCATGCTAATTACAGAAGCCCAATACAAGAGGTTGCAGTTTTTGAACAAAGAGAGGAAGCCAAAGAAGATATTGAAGGGATATATAGAGCAAAAGTCAGCTTCTATGACGAAAGCTATTGCAGACGATTTAATCCTGCCTGTATTACGGCTTCTGGCGAAAGGTTTAGAGAAACTGATATGTCATGTGCTTGTTCTAATAATTACGATATTGGTTCTCATTTTAGGTTCAGTTTTAACGGTAATTCTGTGGTTGCGAGATGTAACGATAGGGGAAGCTTCAAAGAAAAATACGGCAGGGATTTTGATTTAAGTAAAGGAGCTTTTGAGGCTCTTGCGCCAATTAGTAGAGGAGTATTAACAGTTGAAATAGAGGAATTATGAAAACTAAAAAAGAGTTGAGAGAAATGTGTGGTTGGTGTGGTGAAGTTGGGCGTCATATTTGTAAAGAATGTGGAATTGAACAAGAGAAGTGTAGAGAAGAATCTGAAGGTCATTGTTTTGATTGTGCTGAAAAACTTGAAGGAGATTTAAAATGAAAACTGAAGAATTAACAGAAAAAATACATAAAATACTTAGGATAAATGATGCTACTAATAGTGCTTCTTGGTGGAATGTTGCAGATGAGATTGTTAAGGTTATTCAAGACAAAGAGAAGGAAATGGGGAATAAGATAATAAAAAACATTGAGAGTGACACTTATCATGAAATAAGAAGTAGCAAGCCTGGTTGGGATGGTGATAGGTTCATTCACCGAGGAGAATTATTAAACTATTTAAATTCCCTGAAAGGAAATAATGGAAAGTAGAATAAATAAATTAATTAGAGAATTACTTGAAAAATTTGGAATAAAAAGCAATAGGGTAATAGGCGAATGGAATTTAGGAGGACATTTAAAAAATTTAGTTGAACAAGAAATCTCTAACGCTGAGAAGGAAATGGTGGGGAGGATAAAAGATTGTAGAAATGAAATAGGCGACCCATTTTCTAATCATATAATAAATAGGCTTTTAAATTCCCTGAAAGGAAAAAATGAAAAAACGAATCACAGTTGAACAATTAAATAAATTGAGCAGAAGGGGAAGAAAAAAATATCAAGAGTGGTGTGAAAAACATATTGGGCGGGCAGTAGACGAATATAACAAAATAGATATTGATTTATTTAAAGATAAAAATGGCTTAATACCTTTTGGTATGCTTCCTCTCCTCTCCATCGGCCAACTTATTGAGTTTTTGGATGAGAATGATGATTTTGAGTTTAAAAACTATTATAAGTGGACAGATTACTTATTACTTGATGACGGAATAAATGGAGCTGTCTTTCATGATCCAAGAGAATGGTGTAATAAACTTTGGAAACCAGTAAAGGAGATATTAGAAAAATGAGAAATTTATACGCAGAACTCGCAGAATATACAGGACGGGGCTTAACCCTTATTTAGAAAGGAAAAAATAACTAACCTTATCAGTTAGAGAGGAGAAGATGAGAGAAATTAAATTTAGGGCTTGGGATAAAGAAAATAATCAAGGAATATTCGATGTATCGGGATTTAGAAACAATTTTAAATCTACACAGGTAAAAAATAAACAAGGTGTTGCCCTATGGGTTAAGTCTACATCATTAGAACTTATGCAATTCATTGGCCTCAAAGACAAGAATAAAAAAGAGATTTATTCTGGGGATATTGTTAATCTTGCTGGAGGCAAGTTTATAGTAAAATGGGAAGACAAAAAAGCAAAATTTTCATTAGTAGATAGAATGGCTGAAGATGATTATTTTCAAGAAGGAAATATAATTGGAATTGAATTAAAAGTAATTGGCAACATTTATGAGAATCCTGAATTATTACCAGAGAGGTTATTAAGATGAGAACAGTTATTAGTGTTGGAATAACATTTTTTATTAGTAGTTTAAAGATTGAAAGTTCTATGTTTTGGGATTACTGCTTGGCAATAGGAATGGGCATAGCAGTTTTTCAAGATTTAAAAGAATTATTTAATAACTAACCTATCGGTTAGAGAAATTCTTATGAATAATAACACAGGTTGTTTAATGGCAGGATTGATTGTTATTGTGGCTTGGTTTGCAGTTAGTACTTTGATTTTATTTTTAGTGGGGTTGATATGAAAAAACCAAGTAAGAAAACATTAAGAAAAAAGTGTGATAAGTTATGGAGTAGTATAATAAGAAAGAAGAATAATGGATGTTGTGAGATTTGCCAAAAGATTGGAAATCAGCCTCATCACGTGGTTGGCCGTAAGAATTTAACACTTAGATATGATTTAAGAAATGGCTGCTTACTTGGTTACACCCATCATGTAGGAGGAAAAGAAAGCGCCCACAATGATCCAATATGGTTTCTTGAATGGTTTAAGAAAGCAAGACCAAAAGACTATGCTTACTTGAAGAAGAAAAAGAATATATTATCACCTAACTTTGATTATGAGAAAACACTCAAAAGGCTTAATCGGCAGGCCAACAAAATATAATATTGGTGTTTTTAAAGAGATTGAAAAATATTTGGCAATGTGTGGCCGGGGAAATATGGAGTTGCCAACAGTAGAGGGTTTAGCCCTTCACCTTAAGATAAACACCGATACGATATATGAATGGTCTAAGAAATATAAAGACTTTTCCGACACAATAAAAAAGCTTTTAGCCAAACAGAAAGTCCAATTAATGAATGATGGTATGTATGGGGGTAAAGAAATTAATCAAGCAATGGCGATTTTCTTGTTAAAAGTAAATCATAAAATGGTAGAACCGCCATCTAGTGTAACCCAAATTAATATCGGCGAAATGAAATTAGAATACATAGACAATGAGAGTCAAACTATCGAAGTGGCAAAGCCAGGTATTGAGGGATAACCATAGGTTTAAAGTTGTATGTGCTGGAAGAAGAGCAGGCAAATCAGTTTTAAGCCGAATGATTGTGTTGGGCTGGGCAATTAAAGAACGAGGAATCTACTGGATAGTTTCACCAACTTATAAGCAGTCGGAAATGATTCATTGGAGAGACATCCAGAAAGAGATACCAAAGAAGTGGATTAGGAAAATTATTGGCAGACCATATCTCTCGATTGAACTTATAAACGGCAGTATCATTGAACTAAAAGGTGCTGAGAACCCCGATACACTAAGAGGAGTTAAATTAAGAGGTTTAGTGATTGACGAAATCGCTAGTATAAGAAACTGGGACTGGTTATGGTTAGAAGTATTGCGACCCACTTTAACAGATTACGAAGCCCCGACTATCTTCATTTCAACACCAAAAGGTTTTAATCATTTCCATAAGTTATATGAGTTGGGACAAGTAGAGGGAAGTTATAAGTCGTGGCGATTCACTTCGTATGATAATAATTTCATTCCAAAAGGAGAGATAGATCAAGCTAAAGCCGAGTTGACTGAAGATACATTCGCTCAAGAATACATGGCTGACTTTAGAAAGTATACAGGACTTGTGTATAAAGGGTTTGACAGAAGCATTCATGTCATTGAACCCTTTGATGTAGATTTTAGTATTTATCGCTGTCTTGACTTTGGTTCTACTAATCCCACTGTTTGTCTTTGGGTTGGAGTTGATGACGACGACAACTGGTTTATTATTGACGAACACTATTTAGCCGGCAAGACTATCGATTATCATGCCGGTATTATTAATTCCAATACTTACTCTAAAAGTGTTGTATCAAGTTATGGTGATCCTTCTGGAGCGCAATGGATTAAAGAATTTCAAGAAAGGGGTATCTATATTACTCCGGCAACTAGGGAGTCTGGCACAAATCAGCAAAGCTGGGTTAGGCTTAGAATTGAGAAGGTAGCAGAGAGACTTAAGTCTTCACCAGGACATTTTGTTGAGAAGGTCACCCAAAAAGAAAAAGGCAATCCAAGTTTATTTGTTTTCAAAAACTGTCAAAATACAATTAATGAATTTGAAACATATAGGTGGAAAGAGAAATCAGTTACCCAAGCACAAGACTTAAATGAACCCGATGTACCTGAGAAGGCTAACGATCACGCTATGGACGCTTTGGGATATTTTGCTGTCAGCTATAAGAAGACAAGCATGGATCAAGCACCGCCAGATCAAGCACGATTTGGCAGGGTTGGTGAAAAGAGTTTTAGAATAGGTTTATGAAATCACTACCAACAGTCGAGGCTGCTAATTTAAAATCTTATTGGGAAGTAATAAGGAAATTAGATCCTGAACTTTATTTAATTAAAATAGCTTTAGAAGAAACAGGCGTTAATCCACTTATTATCACCAGCTATGTTAGGGCTTTGGCTAATTTAGCTTATGGGACTGGTTATGGTACTATTAGGACTTTTGTTCAAGACAATGTAGTGACACAGATTAAGGCGGAAGAAACAGATAATATTATTAAGTCGGTTATGGTTAAAAAAAGGATAGTGTTAATATGAATATTTTACTAACTCATTGTTGGCAGACTGGCAATACTGGTGACGTGGCTATTTGGAAAAGCATGATAGATCATTTAAAAGAAGCTTTTCCTGTTTCTATTACTATTTGTTCGCAAAAAACTGAAGCGTGGGACGTAGAACAGCTTGGAAAGGTTAAAGTAGCGCCATTGCTTTCTTCTAAGGCATTAGAGGAAGCAGATGTAGTAATAAGTCAGGGCGGTGGCTACATGAATGGGGACGATATGATTAATCACTTCACCTATTTCAGAGTTGCTCAGCGCCTTGGTAAACCAACCTTCTTTGCTTCTCAGACCTTTATAGGGAATTTGAGTAAAGAAACTAGGGAATTGGGCAAGACCGTCCTTAATAATGCTAATTTGGTTGTTGCGAGAGAAGAAGAGTCTTTTAAATTAATTCAACATCTAGGAGTTAATGGTTATCATCTTAAATTACTCCCCGATGGCGTTTTTACTGTTAAAGCTAAAAAGTATCCTAAACTCCTTCCACCAGAAGCAGTTAAAATAGGTATAAGGGGATACTTGGCCGCTCCAGGACTATTAAAAGAAATTGCTAAGTTTGCAGACATGGCAGTAGAAACATTAGGTCCAGTTGTTTTTATTCCCATTGGTCATGGAAGCAGGGATGATAGAGTACAAGCCAATGAAATAGCAGGAATGATGGATCATAAATCTTTAGTTATTAACGATAGACCTGACGCTGGGCAGTTAATTGACATTCTTAAAGACGGTATCTTAATATCTAACAGGTATCATGGCATAGTTTATGCCGCGTCAGCTTGTACTCCGTTTGTTCCAATGACACCAGACATAGACTTTAAAATGCCTGGATTATTGAAAATGATTGATTATCCCTTTAATAATGTACTTTTAACGGAAACGGTTAAGGCGGAAGATATTTTTGAATATGCTGTCAGTGTTTGGAAGCTAAAGGAACAAATTAGGGCAGGTTTAGAGAAAACTATTCCAGGAGTAAAAAGAAAAGCAGAAAGCGTTTATCAATTAATAATTAAAGGGATAAAAGATGGAATTACTTAGAAATGAGCCATTAGCCAACCACACGAGTTATAAAATAGGAGGCCCTGCTAAAAGGTTTTACATTGTTAAATCTGTGGACGATTTGATGGCAATAGATTCTAAAACCTTAAAGTCAGCTTACATTCTGGGGGCGGGTACTAATATTTTAGTTAGCAAAGGAGTTAATTCAGTCATAAAAATTAGCTTAGACGCTTTTAGACTTACTGGAACAAGCTTATTAGTAGAAGCGGGCTTCTTGTTAAGAAAAGCAGGTTTAATGACCGCTAAAATTGGCTTAAGAGGACTTGTACATATTTCAGGGATTCCCGGTACTATTGGGGGGGCTGTTGTCATGAACGCTGGCGCGTCCCGTGGAACAATATCGGATTATTTAGTTAGCGTTGAAGCTTTTAATAGACTAACAAGGGAAAGAAAAGTGTTTAGTAAAGAAGAATGCTGTTTTGGACGCAGAACAAGTGTTTTCCAAAACGACTGGATTGTTATCAATGCTGTTTTTAGAATGGAACTGGATGAAAAATTAGTAGAGATTTATGACAAGATACAGGAGGTTCGTAAAAGGGATTATCCTTCCTTTCCTTCGGCTGGCTGCTGTTTCAAGGGAAGCTGGGGTGGGAATGATATAATAAGAAGGATAGGAATGGTTGGAGCATGGGAGGGTAAAGCAGTAACTTCGCCAATGTTCCCTTCCTTTATCTTAAATACTGGCGGGGCAGATTCAACAGAAGTATTGACATTAATAAAAAGGATACAAGATAAGACTAAGTTGGAGCTAGAGATAGTTGTCTGGACTTGACAGGTTATTCCTCTTGTGGTAGTATTATCTTAATGAAAAGCCCTATTCAAAAATGTATACGGTGTGGAAACACATGGTGGAAAAGAGGTGACTGGATTCCTAAGCGTTGTCCTGCTTGTAAAAGTCAATATTGGAACGTGCCTTATACAAGAAAGATAAAATGAAAAAAAGATTTTGTCAATATTGTGGGAAGGAGTTAAAGAGGAAGAGGTTTAAAATAAGGAAGTGGGGGGCAATACAGAAGAAAAAATGTCCCGCTGTTTGGAAAAGAAAATGGCAATGGGAGAGTCTTTATAATTTTACGAAAAAGAGGATTTTTTGTAATGTAAAATGCCATGATAAATACCAACGGAGAAAGAGAGTTAAATTGAAATGTCGGTGGTGTGGTAAACAATTTAAAAATCCACCAAGCCAAGTAGGCGGGATAAAAAACGCAGGTAGGTTTTGTAGTCACTATTGTGCGGGGAAGTTATGTAATACTGTTTATACTAAAAAAATAATTAAAAAGAAATTTAAAAGAATAAAATCTAAAAGTAAATTTAACACTTGTTGGTTAAGAGATAATCATCAATATTTACTTAATGCGACAAGGAGAAGGTATGGAAAAAACTCTTGGTATAAATTTTTACAAAATATAAACGAAATAGATAAAATGCGTAGAAATTATATAAATCCTAAGTATAAAAGGATAGCAAGAGCATTTTTAAAGTACTGGACTGGTAATCAAGATAATCTGGAATGGGAAAGGCCCATTGCTAAAATTGGAAAAAGGTTTAATTGGTCAAATACTTGGGGATTACCTATAGACGGTTATGAAGCTTTAGACACACGGGCCCTCTATCCGTCTATAGAATATTTAATAAAAGTTAAGGCAATAAGATTATTAAAACGCGGTGGTGGTAATGAAAAAGGGCGAATTGGGGATCAAAGGCATCGTCCTAACCAATACATCCTTCTCAAAACAAGAATATGAAAAATGATTTTATAGTTATAGCAAGTTTAATATTTTTCTTTCCTGTTATAATTATTGGGGTTGTTATTAATGGCTTTAAACATTTTGTATTAGGTGAAGAAATAAAGTGTGCATTTGAACACCAAGAAAAAACTGATAGACAATATAAGAAAAGATATTATTTGTTTTCTTTTGTCGTTTGGGCTGTTATTGTTGGTTGGGCAATTTATCAGAATCAATTTACTTATATTACCATTGTTTATGCGTGTCCCTATGATAAAGTTAGTAAGTGCTATAAGGTTCGTGCAGATTATGTTCCAGAGTATTGTGAGGGTGGTGAGTGGGATATAAGAGGATGGGGTGGTGATTATTGTGATTCTTCTTATATTCAAAAAATATATTTTACTAAAAGTAATTACATTGCTTTTGATTATTGCGAAGAAAATGGCAAAGATAAATGGTTTTGTTATACAGAGGATTATGATGTTTGGGAAATACAATTAGCAGAAAGGTTCAAGGTTTAGAAACCAACTTGACAAGCCAACAAGTAACTGTTATATTTAAATAAGTTTTAAGACCTAATAAGGTAAGGAACTGTTAATAGCGTAGTTGTCCGCAGGGAGAAGCTACATTATAAGCAGTTTTTTTTATTATGGCTAATCCGCTAGAAAAAATCGTTGTTAAAGGAACCCTAGACGAAAGAAAAACCTTTGTTGATGTTATGCGTCATAAAAGCATGGCAGAGGAAGATTTAGATGTCCGCAGACCCCAATGGGACAAAGTAGATGAGCTTTTCCGTTCCCACATTGATACTTCAAACTGGCCCTACAATTCAGTAGTATTTGATCCCCGTGTTTTTACTTTCATATTTGAAAAGACTTCAAGGTTATTGGCAAACAAACTAAGGGGCAGAATGGTGCCAAGAGAAGGCGGAGATGCTTTGGGTGCTAAGATCAACAATGAACTTTTAATGTTTCAATGGGATGAAAACGAAAGAGTTGATTCTATGGCCATGTTAGCCAAATGGGCAATGATGGATACGATTACTAGAAAATATGGCAGTGCTTTTGCTTTGTGTAAGTATCGGTATGATAGAGGATTTAAAAAAAAGGATGGCAAGGTTAAGTCAGTCCCCTTTTATGATGGCAATGACTTTAAAGTATTATCTCCGAGAGACGTATTAGCTAATCCTTCCTATTCTACAATCAAACAGTGGTTTCAATATAGGGATTATGTAACTTTGGATGAGTTTGGACGGGTTAATGACATGGCAAGAAGCAAGCCAATCTATAAAAACCTTGACATCTTAAGAGATTCTGTAAAAAAGGAAGCTAAGAAACACGGTGACACAAGAGCCTCTAATTTTGTGCTTAAGAATAAATCATTAAAAGGCTTACAGGATTTCTTAGGCAGGGATGAGGTATATAAAACAGTAGAAGTAATAACAGAATATAGAAATGACAAGTGGATTACCTTCGCCCCTAAATATGGTGTTGTCTTGAGGGAGATTCCAAATCCTTATGACCATCAGCAAATTCCAGTAGTAATGCTTAAATATTATCCGATTGATGACGACCTATACGGATTGTCGGAAGTTGAACCAGTTGAAAGAATCCAGCGTGGTATTAATGCGTTGATTTGTCAATATTTAGATGGGGTGAACATGAAGTTATATACACCGCTTAAAGTTAGGTCTACCGGTGTTCAAATGCACACCTTAGAGTTTGGGCCGGGCAAGAAATGGATTATGAACGATCCCGCTACAGATGTAGTTGCTCATGAATCAGGTATTGCCGGTGTTTCAGAGTTTGCTTCAACTTATAGATTCTTAGTAGGGGCATTACAGGAAGCTGTTGGTGAAACATCAGCACAAACTTCGGGCATGGTGCCGGGACAGCAAGACAGGACGGCTACAGAAATCAAGGCAAGTGAAATGCAAAAGAACGCCAGAGACAATTTCAATCAACTGTTCCTGAAAGAAGCAATTAAAAAGCAAATGATGTTTTGGCACGCAATGAATAAGCAGTTTATGTTCAGCGATCCAAGGGAACAGCAAAAAATCATTAGAATTGTAGGTAAAGAAGCGATTAGATACTTTCAAAGCAGGGGCTTAGACAATCATGTAATTAATGACGAAGATGCAAGAAAAATGGCAGAGGCTATGGAAAGCGGCGTTAACATTGACGTTGAAGGTTTTGGCCAACCGCAATATCCAATTAAAACAGAAGACGGTATTAAACCAAAGCTTGAAATGGAAGAAGGGGATGAGGTGGGCAGTTTGATTCTTACCCCAGAAGATTTGTCCGGTAATTATGACTTTATACCCGATGTAGAATCAATGCAATTGCCGACTGATGAGCAAAAAGGCATAATGAAAAGACAACTGTTAGAACAAGCAAGAGATCCAAATACAATAGCATTACTGCAACAAGAAGGCATAAGGATTAAAATGAAGGAATTATTAGAAGATTCACTTGAAGATGTAGGATTAAAAGACGCTGAAAAGTATTTTGAAAAAATACAGGAAGGACCAAATGAAGCTAACCAAGCAGGAGGAGTTGGCCCGCAAGCAGGCGGGGCAGGTCAAGGAAATGTCCCAGTCGGAAGGATGGCAGCAGGTGCTAGGCCCATGGCTGGAGGTCAAGCGCGACCAGTCGTTTCCAGACCCAACCCAATTCAAAATAGAAAAAGAGTTTAACTATGCAGCGGTAACTGCTAGTATGTTTAAAAAAGTAATAATTGAGATATTACAGTTTATTGAACAGCAAGAACAAACATTAAAGACTTTGAACAAGAAAAAATATAGTAAAGAGGATACTAAGTTCAAAATTGGCCAATAAAGAAAGGAGGTAAGATGGGTACAATTCGTTTAAGAAACATTCCACAAGAAGGTAAAGACACTGATATTGCTAACATGACTGTTAGAGACAGTCAAGGTTATAAATGGCATTTACAAGCCAATGAAGCTAAAGTTTTACCTGATAATGCTGATAGAACAACTTTAGCAAGCAACGCTACGGTTAAATGGGGAACAACTACTCAGCAGGCAGTTTCACCAGATATTAAAGCTGATGTAGACGACCAAGCAGGGAGGACATAAGTAATGCTAAACGCCTTACCAGCAAGTGACAGTAAATATTTTACTAAGTATGGAGCGGATACTGTTAAAACAGAGATGGTAGAAAAGCCTGATTGTAAACATAGTTTTAAGTTAGTAAAAGCAAAGGAAGCGGAGTGTGAGAAGTGTAGGGCGGGATTTTTTCTAGGGGTTCATGATACAATAAGAAAAGGACATATTTACAGGAAGAATGAGTTTGTAATTTGAGTTTTGACTAAGTTAAAGCCCAACTTATAAAAGCATTAAAAATACCACTGTATGCGGCAGTCTAAATCGCAAAAGAAAGGAGGTTGGATGGTAGACCAACCAAAGGCAGAATTAGAAGCTGAGAGTGCAGACACTCAGCCAGCATCAATGCCTGATGCAGATCAAAAAACGCCTGACCCAACAGTTCCTTCAGAGACTAGCCCATCGGGGGAAGGTCAAAAAGGAGTTGAAGGGAAAAAAGCCACGTTGCCTGTTGGTGTAAAGGAACGCACAACCGCACAATTCGAGAAGTTGAAAACTCAACTTGCAGAAGAGCGGTCAAAGCGGGTAAAAGCCGAACAGATTTTTACCACCCTAAAAGGTACACCACAGCCTAGGACTCAACAGCCAGAACCTGTTGGAAACGCAGAACGGCAGAACGCACAGTTAAGACAGCAAGTAACTAAGTTGTCTCATCAGGTGCAGGGAATTGCTGTTATAGAAACTGAGAAGCAGGAAAAAGAAGCTTTTAATGCTTATCCGAGCTTAAACCCAGAAGGGAAAAAGTTTAATCAGGAATTTCATAATGCTGTTAGCGGTCTTCTGACTAACTCGTTATTAAAGGGAGATAAAACGACCTTTAAAGAGGCGGCTGATAGAATTGTTGGTTTGAGCAGAAAAGAAGTGAAACAGGCTGAAAAAGCAGGTGCAGACAAGGCTCTTGAACAGTTAACGCCAAAAGAGCAAGCGGCTCTTGAGGCAACGGGACGTTCTGACAAACGTTTACCGTCAACTGATCTTGCCGATTTACAAGAACGAACAAGACATGGTGACATAGACGCTATCCATGAAAGGATTAAGAACCTCCCGAAAATCTAATTGAAAGGGGGTGAAATAATATGGCATATGGTTTAGGAACATGGACGGATGCTGCTGGTGCTACGGATAGCGACCAGGCAATGCGGGAGGATTTACTGGATATTATTACTGATGTAAGTCCAGATGACAATCCTTTAGCGACAATGCTTGGTAGAAGCACAGCAAAACAAGTTCACCACGAATGGCTAGAAGACTATATTTCTCGAAAATCCAGTCAGTCAACTTCAGTTGAAGGCGCAGCCGCTACTTATAGCGACTTAACCCAACCTGTAAGACGACATAATTGGTGTGAAATTATCGAGCAAACATATAGGGTTTCTGGCACGGAAAGGGACGTAGACCACGCAGGTATGGGTAGTCCATTGGATTATCAAGCGGGTAAAGGTTTAAAAGAATGGAAAAACCAACTTGAATACGACATTATCAATGGCGCCTTGGCTTCTGGTTCGTCTGGTGTAGCAAGAACAATGGCAGGTTTGAAATCTGTTATTACGAGCCACTATACTAATAGAAATTCTGGAAGTTCATTATCTGAAACAGAATTTAACTCAATGGTTAAATTAGTTTGGGATGACGTTGGACACTCAGATGTGTTTGACACAGTTCTAACGACTTTTCAACTGAAACAAAAGATTTCTACTTTTACAGCTGGTTCAACAAAGTATGTGGATGCTTCTGACAAAAGACTTACAAGACCAGTCGAGGTTTATGAGTCTGATGGAGGTGTACACAAACTCTTTGCGCACAAAGACGTTCCTAGCGCGGTGACTACTCCAGGACCTCAAATAATCGGTATTAAAGAAGACAAGTGGAAACTTGCTTATTTGAGACCTCCAAAGAGGGAAAGATTGGCCAAAGATGGAGATCGTGACAACGGTCACATTATTGGTGAAGTTACTTTGGAGTATCTGGCAGAAAGATCTTCATTCAGAAGTTCTGGTTACGCACAGGGAGGTTAACATAATTATTAAAAAATAATTGATGTCGCGGGTGGCGGCTTGAGCGGCAATGTAACTTGGCAACAAGTTGCAAATACCGTTCCACCCTTTTTAAAATGAAAGACATAAAAGGTTTAAAAGATCGGGAACTAATTTCAAGCTACAAATATGCTCCGGCAGGTGCGGTTCAAACTGTTGACCGTTTAATCCAACTTAAAAAAACCAAAGACCCCTGGGTTGTTATTGAGAAAATTCTAGCAATGTGGGCAACAGAAAGGCCCAAAGAATACAAATCGTTTATTGTTACATTGGAGAATACAAAAGCAACAAGAAAGGTGACATCAGTCGGCAATAAGAGATTTAGGGGTGTTACTAAAAAGGATGGAAGTTTCGGCAGGGCGATACTTGACTTGCCAGTAAGAATACATAATATAATTAGAACATTATATGATCCATCAGAACTACCAATGAATAAAGAGTTTTTTGAAAAGTTTATTAGAAAATTTCCTAAGTTTAGAATAGCAGGTGCAGTATGAAAATTGCCCTTAACTTAATTGTGGCCGGACATGAAGATCCTAATACCCTTAGAAGGGTTCTAAGCTCTATTGATAAACAAGTTGATGGGATGTTTATAACTATTACAACCCCAACTAAGAATAATAAACTAAGGAAAGTGGCTAAAAAATACGGGGCCGTAGTTGATTATGAACCCGATAAGTTCTTTAGAGTAATTGAAAAAAAGCATATTGAGTGGTTAAAGAAGTTTGGTTTAAATCCAGAAATAGAGATTGGTGACAAGATATTCTTATTTGATAAGGCTAGAAATCACAATTTGGCTCAAGTACCTGAAGAGTTTAAATGGATGATATGGCTTGATGTTGACGACATTTTTAGGGGTGACAGGTTAAAAGAAATTGTTAAGTGGGCAGAAGTTAACAAACTTGATAGTGTTTTTATGAATTATATCTACCAAGCGGAAATTGTAGATAATAAGGTTAAAAACATTTTAATTGAACATTTAAGGGAAAGAATAATTAAAAACGTAGGGCTTCATAAATGGGTTGCTTGTATTCATGAAACCTTAATTGAGCAGAAACCAACAAGGAAAGGCGAAAATGACTGGTGTGATGTTCTTCACCTCTCTAACTCTAAAAGGTCAAAAAAAGCTTTGTTAAGGAACATTAAGAACTTAGAATTAAGCATCTATGAAACAGAGGGCAAAGATCCCCGCCCCATTTATTATTTAGGCAAGGCGCATTTTGACGTTTGGCTGATTACTAAAAAAAAGGAATATTTAGAATCAAGCAAAACTTTATTTTTATCTTATGTGGGTGGAGAGCATCAGTCTGGCTGGGTAGAGGAGCGCGCTCAATGCTGGGAGTATTTGACGGAGATTTATCGTGCTTTAGGGGAAATAAATAATGCTATTAAATGCGGTCATAATGCTTTAATAGAAGATGATAGATCCCCCGGTGCCTATCTTAATATCGCGATGTCATATTTGGTTAAAAAGGAATGGACAAGAGCATTACACTGGGTTAAATTAGCATCAAAGATTAAGAGTCCACGGTCAACGTTAGTTAGCAATCCCCGCGACTTAATGGCAAGAGCTTTAGAGATTTTATATCACAGTTCAATTCAAACCGGTAAAATCAACGAAGCATGGGCGGCATCTCAAAAACTTCACGAACTTCTGCCTAACGATCAAGCCATGGCTAATAGGGTAAAGTTTACTGATAATTTGGTTCTTCAGAAAAAGCTTTCTAAAAATGTAATAGAGTTGGTTGATCATTTAGAAAAGACGGGTCAAAAAGACAAATTAAAGCCGCTTCTGCTTTCTTTACCCGCAATGATTGCTGATAATCCTTTTATGGCTGAACTTAGTAAGAAGGTTATCCCGCCTAGAATATGGAAAGATGATGAAATTGCTCTTATATGTGGATTTAACTATACATCTTGGTCGCCTAAGTCTTTAGATAAGCCAGGCCAATCCTTCATTGGCGGCAGTGAAGAGGCAGTTATTTATTTAAGCAGGGAACTAGCTAGACTTGGTTGGAAAGTAACTGTTTATGCTGAACCAGGGATAGATGAAGGAGAACATGATGGGGTTAAATATATTCCAGCTTTTAGGCTTAATCCAAAAGATACATTTAATATTGTAATAGGTTGGAGGCAGCCGCAATTAGTAGATGCAAACTATAACGCCAAGAAAATATATGTCTGGCTGCATGATGTGGCCAACCAATTAGACTATACAAAGGAAAGATTGGATAAAATTACCAAGATTATGGTTTTGTCACAATGGCATAGGGAGAATCTGCCCGATATCCCTGATGAGAAAGTGATGATAACTGGGAACGGAGTAAACTTATGAGAAATCCTTATTCGTGTATATATACTTCTTCCTATGACCGTGGATTAGAACATCTCTTAAAGATGTGGCCAGATGTTAAAAAGGCCGTTCCTCAAGCAGAATTACATATTTTCTATGGCTGGCAGTTGTTTGTTCGCTTTTACAATAATAATCCCGCTTCAATGGCATGGAAGGGAAAAATGGACAAGTTAATGGAAACAGATGGGGTTACTCATCATGGCCGTATCCCTCAACCAGAGATTAAGAAATGGTATCAAAAATGTGGTTTGTGGACTTATCCTACTCACTTTGGAGAAATTAGCTGTATAAGTGCCATGAAGGCCCAAGTTTGGGGCGCTGTTCCAGTTGTGATTGATTATGCTGCTTTAAAAACAACGGTACAGCATGGAATTAAGATTGAAGGCGATATTTATGAGTCAGAAGTACAGGAAGAATACAAAAAACAGTTGATTAGTCTTTTAAAGGATCATAAAAGGCAGGAAGAAATTAGAAAACCAATGATGAAGTGGGCCAAAGACACCTTTGGATGGGAAAAAGTGGCTCAGGGCTGGTCTAATGAGTTCAAGCGTGATGATTTAAAGGAAGCCATGAACGTGGTACTTAAAAAAGATGCAAAATTAGCACAGTACATGCCTGTTAAATTACAAAAAAAGCATGGATTGGAGGTGACGTACTAATGGACCTAAAAACAGCAATCAAAATAATAAGAAGGGAACTAGTGACAATGGATGAACCCCTCAAGGCTTGGAATTTACTGAAACATTTTAAGGACCTCGTTGGACTAGAAGAGGAACGAAAAAACACTTACGGTATAGTGCGTCATGTTTTTGAGCCAGAATGGTTGGATAAATTACTTGATGTTCCAGCTGATGATTGTGAAAGAATTGAACCAGCAATTATAGCCCTTGATCCAGGGAAGAGATATGCTCGCTATCAATGGGTTGTTGATGGCTTAGATAAAGCCAAGTCAATGATTGACCTTGGTTGCTACGTTGGTAGTTTGGTTATTTATGCCAATAAATGTGGGGTAAAGGCTACTGGGGTTGAAATGACCAGTGGTGCCTTGAAAGTAGCAAGGCAGAGAGCTAAAGAACTAGGGGTTAAGGCTAAGTTTGTTCAGGATAATGTAACTACCTTCGTGCCAAAGGAAAAGGTTGATCTTGTTTCTTGCATGGAAGTATTTGAGCATGTAGTGGTTGACCCAAAAGACTTCTTAAAACACATGGTAGATATGACTAATCCTGGTGGCTGGGTCTATGTTACTACTCCAGACGGCCCCTATGGTGATGGTGCGGGTAACATTAAGGGTGGATGGGAATGGGACGGCAAATTACCTAGAGGGCATATAAGGGTTTTTACAAAAGAAACAATTAAAGAGCTTTTGAAGGATTATAAAGTAGGAGAAATCTTTAGTAAAGATGGTTTAATTTGTTTTAAGTACCAAAGGAAGGAGGAAAAATGAGTTTTTTTGGAGCATTATTAGGATCATTTATAGGCCATGCTTTATTTAGTGGTTCAAGCAAACCTTTGACTCCAGAATCAAATCAATATAATAAGGATGTTTGTGCAAGGAGTGGCTGTACTTATGCCTCTAGAAATGCTCCTAGATGTCCTTTTCATCATCCATTTGGTGAATATTTTAAGAAAGAAGAAAAATAGAAAGGAGGCGAAATGAAAGTTTTACACACAAAATGTATTATGTGCGGGGTCAATGTTCCTTATTGGAATCCAAATGACAAGCCTAAGATTTGTCATAAGAAGGTTTGTATAACCAATTACGAATATCAAAAAAAGCATAGAGATCCAGTAACAGGCAAAATGCCTAGTCCAGAGGAGATTAAAAAATGGTAACACCAAAAGGAATTAATCAACTAGCAATGAACGAATTGGCGAAGCTAGATTTTAGCAAAATTCAGCCCTACCTTAAAGATGTGAGTCAAGGTAGCTTGAATGATATTAATAACGTTGTTAATTTAAAATATTATCGGTATTTGGCGGCATTGGTAAAGGCCATAAAACCAAAGCAAGTGGTTGAGCTTGGCTCGGCTGGAGGATCTTCAGCTTTAATGATGCTATCAACTTTACCAAAGGATTCAATGCTTTATGCTTGTTCTATTCCAGAACCAGAGGGTGAGTTTAGATTTATTAAGCAGGATTATCCAAATTTAACGTTAATAAGGGGAAATGACTTAGACTTAGCAATTTGGCCTAAAGACTGCCAACTTAAAGAAACCGATCTATGGTTTTTTGATACAGATCATAATTATGAGCAGTTACATGCTGAAATGCAGTTATATGACCAATTCTTTAAAAAGGGAACGATTGTTTTAATAGATGATATAAGGCTGAATGAGGGCATGACAAGGGCATGGGATGAAATTAAATACCCAAAATTATCTTTACCAGACCTTCATCGGTCAGTTTCTAATATGGAGAATCCTAATCCGCCTGGATTTGGAATGTTTGTAGTATGAAAATAGCTTGTTTAGTTTATGTCAGGAATTATTACTTTTGGTTTAAATACTGGTTAAAGTATTATTGCCAGTTTGATTTTGATGTTTATGTGGTTAATTTGAGTGATAAGCAAAAGGACTTACCCACTCATGGTTATAACTTTACCGAGATTAAGCTAAAAGGACTTAACGTTGTTGGAACTGGTAATTATCATGACTTATGCGTGGTCGCGATAGAAGAACAGCAAAAGCGCTTGTTAAAGAAATATGATTATGTGGTTTATTCTGACTTAGATGAATTTATTATTGTTAATCCTGATAAATATAAGGATTTAGGAGATTATGTCAGGAAAGCGAAAGGGAAAGAAATCACCTGTACAGGCAGAGAGATTATACAATCTAGTGATGAATCAGCCATGAAGTGGGAAAAACCTTGGATGGAACAAAGAGACCATTGGTGGCCGCACAGCGCTCATTTTAAAACTGCCATTTCAAGTATACCGCAGACTTTTGTGTGGGGATTTCACTATCCTAAAAGCTTTAGACTTAAATCTGAAGTAAAAGAGCTTGACTTAAAGGTTTATATTTTCAAAAGGGCTGATCCAGACTTAATTATGGTACATACCAGGTTTATTGATGCTGATGAATTTGAAAGCTTAAAAACTAAAAGAGAAGGTAGCAAGTTATTTAAAGATTTTGTAAAAAGAAAAAGGGAAAATTGTAAGAAAATACCAGATAAATATAAGGAGGCGTTTTAATGACATTTGAAGAAGTATTCGATCAAGTAAAAGATATTAAAGGCTGGATGCCAATTTGTGATTGTGAGGTTCTTTACAACTATGCCTCTAAAATAAAAAATGGCGTAATTGTTGAGATTGGTCCATATATGGGAAGATCAAGCAAAGTTCTTTGTTTGGCTTCACCCACCAGTCAGATTCATTCATTTGATTCTTATATTTCTAATTATGAGTATAAGGGTGGTAGTGTTATTAAGGGTGAAGATGCAAAAAGGGAGTGTCTTAAAAATATGATTGGTATTAAGAATTGGCACTTACATCACATTGATTCAGTTGAGGGTAGTAGAACATGGCACACACCAATTGATTTATTAATAATTGATGGGGATCATCAGGAGTTGTCGGTAAGATTGGATACAGCTACCTGGGTGCCAGAGGTAAAGGTTGGTCATTATGTTTTGTTTCACGATTACTATCATGCAGCCAAACATTATGTTAAACCAGCCGTAAATGCTCTAAAACATTTATTTAGTGAAAGAAAAGATTATACCAATAAAGATGGTATAGGAAGTATGTTCCAAATATGCACAAAGAAATAGGTTTTGAAAATATATATAATCAGATTAAGGACATACATGGTTGGATGTCAAGATCAGATTGTCGCTTGTTATATAACCACGCCAGTAAGATTGAAAATGGCTTAATCGTGGAAATAGGAGCTTGGATGGGGAGATCAGCTAAAATGCTTTCTCTTTCTTCTCCTACAAGTCAAGTTATATCTGTCGATCCTTTTCCATATGATTATGAATATAGAAAAGGCGGTACGTGTGAACCAGGCGAAGAGAGAAAGTACACAAAAACAGAAGTAAAAAGTGCACTCCTTGAAAACTTAAAAGGTATAAAGAATTGGACACTATATCAACATCCATCATATGAATTAGTAACTGGGTGGGAAAGAGAAATAGACTTACTGATTATAGATGGGGATCATTCTTATCCTGAAGTTTATCATGATGGAAAGAATTGGACGCCATTTGTTAAAAAAGGAAATCTTGTTTTGTTTCATGATTACTATACTGGAAATCAACCACAACTTGTAAAAGCGGTAGATGAATTAAAATATTTGTATTCAAAAAGAGAAAGTTTTACTTATAAAAAAGAAAGGAGTGCTTTTCAAATATGCAAAAAGAAATAATTGATAAATCAATAGCTGTAGTTATTCCAACAATAAGGCCAGAAAAGATAAAGCAGTTTTTAAAAGACTGGAATTTTAAGTGTCAGGTTTTTATTATTTATGATGGTAAAAAACCAATATTAAAGACTTGGGATGGTAAGAAGTTTTCTGCAAAACAATTAATGGGAAAATATAGTGCCTTGATTGGTAATAGAACTTCTGCTGTAAGGAACATGGGTTTTGCTTATATTGCCAAATATTGTCCAGAAGTTGAATACATCATAACTACTGATGATGATGTTTCGCCAATTGGAGATCCAATTCAAGACCATATTGATGTTTTAAATACTAGGGTGCCTGTCAGTTGGATGTCTTTGGGTAGTGAGTACACCAGAGGATTTCCTTATGGAGTAAGAGATGAAGCAGAAGTAGTTTTGTCACATGGAGTTTGGGAAAATGTTCATGACTATGATGCACCAACGCAGTTGGTTAGGGGTAATCCTAAGATGAAATTCTTTAAGGGTCCTATTCCAAAAGGTATTTTTTATCCTATGTCTATAATGAATGTTGGATTTAAAAGGAAAATGTTGCCCTACATGTATATGATGCCTCCATTTATGGGTGTTGACAGAGCTGATGATGTATTTGGTGGTCAATATTCTAAAAAAGTAATAGACAAGAAGGGTTGGGCCGTAGTTACTGGATATAGTAATGTTTGGCATGACAAGGCAAGTAATGTTTTTACTAACTTGGTTAAGGAAGCAAGGGGATTTGGCTTGAATGAACTTTATTGGCAAAATAAAACTAGCCCAGATGTTAAAAAATATTTTAAAGAGTTTCACAAAAGAATGAGACTTTGGAAGGAGTTTGTTGAAAATTGCAGTATACACGATGGTAAAAAATGAACCGATAATGCTTCCTTTATGGTTAAAGTATTATAGTCGGTATTTTGATGATCTTTATGTCTTTAACAATAATACTTCCGATGGGAGCGTAGGCAGAGCACATAAGAAGTTCAAATTTACAGAATATAAAGTTACTGAAGATGTTGGTTTTAAGCTTGGTGCAATGGTTAAAATGGGCAAAGAGGGGCAGAAGAAAATATTTGATATGGGATATGATATTGTAATATTTGCAGAATCAGACGAGTTTATTTTAGCTGATCCAAATAAATATAGTGGACTAGATGAGTTTGTCTTGGGAATGAAAGAGGATTATGTTTATGCTACTGGCAGAGAGGTTTTTCAACGAGATGAAGAAAAGGCAATTGATTGGGATAAGCCTATTTTAGCTCAACGATCAATTTGGTGGCCTCATCCTAGTTATCATAAGCCTACTATTTCTAAAGTATTACTAGATTGGGCAGATGGTTTTCATTATCTTGAGTCTGAAGTTGAAATAGCATCTAAAATTGGACTTGGGTTAGGGGAGCATATAAAAGAAATTGCCTGCCCTGATGTATTTATGGTTCACCTACAAAAGATTGATTGGGACGCATTTTGTGGAAGGGGTAGGTTTAGAAAAGACAAGGCACATTTTCACATTGGCATGAATGAAAAGATGAAAATACCTGAAAAGTGGAAAAAAGTTTTATAAAAAGGGCGACATCGCCCAAGAAGGAAAAATATGGAAAAGAAATCAATTTGTTTTATTTGGGAGTGGACAGGAGCAAAGAAAATTATGCCATTATGGCGTGATGGTCTACGTGCCTGCGTGGAAAAACTTGAGAAAGTACATAATGTGGACTGGCTACTATTTGAAGTGCCTAAAAAGGAATATGATTGGATTCTAGCTTGGTCTGGAAGCTATAGTAACTTTTCAAGGCTAAAGTCAACATATTCTGCTAAAAGGGGATTATTTCTAACTACCACCCCAGACAATCCTAGTAATTTAAAGGGTTTTGATGTAGTTTTTTGTGAATCAACACCAGTTTATGAAGCGGTAAGGGCACTAGGAATTAGAGCTATTAAAGCTTTTGGTACTGATGCTGATTTTTTCTCTCCAGACAAAAGTGTGAAAAAGGATATTGAATATTTTTATCCTGCCACTTTTAGTGAGTGGAAGCTACAATCTAATATTGCTTATCTAGGGAATAAATTAACCTGTATAGGAACTGTTCAGCCAGATGGAAAAGAAGAACTAGAAGCTTGTAAAAAGGCTGGAGTAAACATAGAAATAGGATATTTCCCTGTAGAAAAGATAAGGGATTATTACAGAAGGGCTAAAAGGGTTATTATTCCTGCAGTACATGGTTCAGAAAGAACAGTTTTGGAGGCAATGAGCTGTGACATATTGCCTGAGGTCTTAGAACCAGTTAAAAACAGAAAAACCTACAGTTATATTAAAGAATATAAGGAGTCAGGCCTGAAATCACCTAGAGAGTTTATATTGAAAAATTATACTGCCGACAACTACTTGGAGGCTGTATTAAGGGGGTTAAAATGAAGGTTAGTGTAATCATACCCTGTTGGGTGGCTACAGCGGAAACGTTGAATTTAACTCAACTGACAATAGAAAGTCTGCCTGCCAGCAGGCGGATTATTGTGGATAATGCCTCTACTCATGGAGCTGGTTATTTGCGGGAAGCTGCTAACGTTTATATTAGGTTAGATAAAAACTATGGTTATGCTAAAGCGGTTAATAAAGGCTTAAAGCTAGTAGATACTCCATTTATTTGTATTAGTAACAATGACGTGAGAGTGTCAAAGAATATATTTAAGGTAGCTTTAGAAATATTCAAGGATAAAAAGGTTGGCTCGGTTCACTTTCATGAGATTTTCTATAATGCTCCTTTTTATAATGGCGATAAGACTTGGATTACTGGTAAGGAACGATGGTGTACTAGCTCGTTCTTCTTAATAAGGAAAGAAGCAATGCAGTTTTATGATGAGAAGTTTGATGGCAAGGGTACTTACGATGATTGGGATTTTTGGTATAGATTCAGACTTGCTGGTTGGAAAACTGCCTATACTAATAAAGCTCAATATCAGCACTGGGGCAGTCATAGTTTTAAAATCGCAGGAGACGATCAAAGGAAAAAGTATGACGAAATAAACAGGGAATACTTTAAAAAGAAGTGGAATGAATATCCAGAGGATTTATGGAACAAGCTTTATCCTGAACAAATGCAGGCGGATTATGGGGAGGGATTTTTAAAATGAAAATAACGGTAGTTTTACTTCATTATTGGAGGGAACGAACTGGAAATATAGGTAAAATTATTGAAAGCCTTGCGTCTGGTTCTGTTAAGCCTGATAAAATTATTCTCTTTAATAATAACCCAGAAGTTTCTTTTGATGGCGCCATCAATAGTAATGTTAATTATGGTGGCAGGGCAAGGTATATAGCTGCCTTACTTGAACCAAGTGACTATTACTACTTTATAGATGACGATACTAATGTATATAGTCACACTTTGGAGAACTTTGTTAAATATGCTAAGAAGGGTTGTTGCTTGGGATATAGGGGAAAGATATTATTAGGGGATTCGTATAGGAATGCCAAAGAGGTTCTGCCCAGGACTCTTGACAAACCTAAAAAGGTAGATTTATTAGTTGGAAATGGAACTATCTTTGCGCATAGATCTGCTTTATTAAAAATGCTTAAAGCAGAAGAGAAACTATCAAATCTTGGTAGAGAAGAAGACTTGATTTTAAGTATGAGCAACGAGTCAATGGTTATTCCTGTTGTTGAGGCTAATAAATATATTGTTAATCTACCCGATGGCGATGTAGGCTATCAAAAGGCTGAAAACCATTGGGATTTAAGGGAAAGGATGGTGAAGTTGCTAAAATGAATTATTATCCAAAATTAGCAAAAATAATAAAAGTTTGTGATGGTCAAACAAAAAACTGGGAAATTGTTATGTGGCCAACCAAGGAGGTTAATGTTTCTATGGGTGAAAAGATTGGTAAAACTATAACTGACAGGAAGCTTAATGTTTATATTGAATTGCTTTTGAATGACGTTGTTTTGCCACCACTTATTGTTGATGAAGAGGGCTTCATTAAAGATGGTTGGCATAGGTTAACGGCATATAAAATTATAAGACAAAAAACAGTGCCAGTTTTAAGACCAGTGGGCAAGGGAACTGGTAAGATAATAAGAGACGAGTATTATCAGAAGCTAGGCAAGGGTGAGTTTTATTTTCCTTATAAGAAGTTTGGCGTTGACCATGAACAGTTTTGCTTGATTTGTGGAAGAAAGCTTAGTTTCATGAAAAAGAATACTACTCCGGGGCCATTAGTTGAATATCCAGACGGAATGCCGGGTGGACCTTTCTATTATTGTAAGCCGTGTGGTTCTATTATTAAAGAGGGTGAATATATTATTTGGAGGAAAATTGGTAAAGATATCAATAATAACCCCATCAATAAGAAGAAAAGGTCTTAGAATCGTTCTAAAGGCCCTTCACAGGCAAGGTTTCAATGACTTTGAATGGTTAATTGGTTCAAAGTTTAATCCTAAAGAACTAAAGTATAATGGGTCGTCAATTATATGGGTTGAGGATGATTTTAAGGGCGGATTTTGGACGCTTAATCGCATTTACAACAAGCTTATTAAACAAGCTAAAGGAGAATTAATCGTGAGTTGGCAGGATTATACTTTTGCTAGGCCAAACTGTTTGGAGAACTTTTGGCACTGCTACCAAAAGGAGAAGAGGAGCTTAATCGGTGCAGTTGGCCACAAATACAAGGACGGCAGTTGGAATGTTATTACTTGGCAAGATCCGAGGAAGCGAACCGATTTAGGTGCTTTTTATGAAGTTTACCCATGGGACATAGAGGCAAATCTTTGTGCTGTACCAAAACAGGCGTTTTATGATGTAGGTGGTTTTGATGAAAATTTAGACTTTGAGGGTTTTGGTTTTGATGCAAGGGGTGTTTTTGAAAGGTTAGATATGTTTAAAAAATACAAGTTTTATTTAGATCAGGGAAATGAATCTTTTTCTTTAGAACATGAACGGCCAGAAGGATGGGATAAAAATAACATGATTAATAAATGGACAAAATATAAAAAGGAAAAAGTTGACAAGGGCATATATCCAATGTTAAAATACTTAAAAGACACAAAATCTAGTAAGATTAGGGTCCGCCATAAGTAAGTGGCGGTTTTTTTATGGATGAAACTTTAGATCAGGTTGAAACACCAAAAGAACAGCCACCATTAGAGGTTAATTATAAATATAATCCTGCATATCATCGTTTATCAGATTATGTTGGCGTAGATAGGCATGAGAGAGATAATTCTGAAACAGTTAAGAAAATGTCATTTATTTATGATTGGGCAGGGAAAAGGACTGAAGCGAAAGATGTTTCTGGAGTTATTAGCCACCAAACAGGAAGCTGGAGCAGATTCAATGTTGGCAGTAAAATATTTAATAAATAGGCTGGGAACATCAGAAAGAGGAAAAGGACTTTTACACAAATTATACCAATGGACTAAGCTGGACAGCAACATGATAGAGTTGCAAAAACAAAAGGAGATACTAAGTGCTTAAAGATTCACAAAAAGTAACCAGAGATGAACATGCCAATATAGGCGGAGTAGATGGTAAAAAAGTCTTCGTCATTGATGGCGAGGCTAACCAAATAATTGATTTTGTTAATCCTACCGCTAATGTAACCGTTGAACAAGGAACTAATCCTTGGCTTTCAAAAGTAACTGATGGAACTACAGATTTATATCTTTGGAGTAGTGGAGCTATTTCAACTGTAAATGCGGTTCATTGGAGAATTAGAGAATCAAAGGAATGGTTTACTAATTATAGATTTGATGGAGTATTAGATGATGCTTCTGCTTATATACAAATAGCCACAGGAGCAAAATCATCTCATGGTCATATATTTGCCTGTAGTGATGGAAAAATGTATTTTGAACTTTTTGAGAATCCAACCCTTCATGCTAGTGGAGCCACAGTAACTTCTTACTGCATGAATAGAGAAGTAGATGCTACTCCAATAACTGCATTTCTCAGTACGCCTTCTGTTGACACTGATGGCATAAGATTAGAAAATGGTATTTTGGGATCTGCTGGCAAATTTACTGCTGCTGGAGGAGATCTTACTGATGGATACTGGCTATTAAAGCCAAATGAAGACTATCTTATTAAGGCAACTAATAAATCAGGTGGAGCTATTGATGTTTGTATTAAATACCAATGGCATGAACACGTTGCCGTCACTTGACAAAAAGAAAAAGTTTTAGTAATATTAATAAAAGGCAAAGAACTAATTAGTTAATGCCCGTCAAATTTTGATTGACGGGATTTTTTTATGGCTATAACACCGAAAGACATTAACCACTCAATTGAAGATAGAATTATCCTGCTACAGGCAAATTTATCTTCAATCAACAAAAAGTACCCTGACTTGTTAAAGGAAAAGTTTGGTTCAAGCAGACCATCTGAAATTCTAGCTAAGATTGGTAATACCTATAACCTACCCTATGATCAAAGATTAGACGAATATTTAAACTCTTTATAGAAAGGTGGTGAGAACATGGTAAAATTAAAACAAATTTTAAATTTAGATTCTGATACTGAAGCTAATGTAATTGGCAATGAAGCGACTCCAGTTTTAAGTCTTTCTAATTCATCAACCGGACCGGGTTTGAAACTAGACAATTTAGTTGTTACTTCAACGGCAACCATTCCCTCGGTTAGAATAGCAACTATTATGTCAACAGCAGATTTAGTTGTTTCTTCAACAGCAACTATTAATGCTAATGCAACCTTAGAGCCAGCAGCTCATTTTCAAAACACAATGATTCAGGGAGCAACTCAAGAGACTGTAACTTTAGGTGTTTCTTCAACTGCATCAGCACCAGCAATTAGATTAGTAGGAACAGCTTTTGTGTCTTGTACATCAATTCTTTGGACGGGAGCAGCTTTAGCAGGTGTCGGAGTAATTAGGGTTGCCCACAGTGATACAGATACTTTAGGATGGATTCCAGTATTACCTAATACAATGGTTGATACGGTTGCTTGGGAATAAAAGAATAGGAAAATTATGAGCTTTACAGTTGATAATGTTCAAAGCAGAGTGGCGGCTGTGGTCGATCAAGATGAAGATACTGATAATATCTCGACTAGCGATTACAGCCTAAGACTCGAATATATTAATAGGCGTGAAAGAACGTGGTCTGAAACTGGTAAGTGGCAGGCATTGTATTCTGAATATAATTCTATTGCTTCCACTAGTACAGGCAATGCTTCTGTTGCTTTACCTTCTAATTTTAGAATGTTGGCCTCTAGGCCCAAAATTACTTATGATGGGACAACAACAGTTACATTTCCAGAGATTAGAGGACAAGAGGAGTCAACGTTTACAGCTAGTGCAGATAGATATGTCAAGATAATGGGGAACGATGCTAGTGGGCGTTCAATGTTCGTCAACTCAACTCTTTCTGGTAATAACATGAATAGCGGAGCATCAATTCTTGTTCCTTATTTCTCTTCACCATCATCACTTGCATCACCAACTAATACTGTCATTTGTCCTAATCCTAATTACTTAGTCCAAGGAGTGATTGCCGATGTGTGGGAGGCAAGGGAAGATGCGAGATTTCAACAGGCACAAGTTCAAGCTAATTTAATATTACAAAATATGTTAGAGTTTGAGTCTACCCCATCAGAAGCAGCTTATAATGACAGAGTAAGAAGCGTAGACCAAGCTAAACACGGTTTTAGGTGGGGGGGTTAAATGGCTGTTTTACAAACACGAATGCCGGCATTTAAACCAGCGAAAGACGTTGAGGCTAATTGGGATAATTTTAGAAAAGGTCTTAACACTCTTTTAAAAGAAACAGAAATAGACAAAACCGAACTAGCACAATCTAGTAACTTAATATTAATAGGAAAAGGCGTCCCTACTAAAAGGTGGGGAACAGCCAATTACTTTTTGTCTAGTGCCACTGGCTCAGTAAGAGGATTAAAAGGGTTTTATCAGGCAGATGGAACCAACGAATTGCTGGCTATTACCGATCAAGGTTACTTAACTAAGAAATCAAATGCCAGCTACAGCACTTTGACAGGCGCATCATGGGCTTCAGGATACGATATGTCAATGGCCCAACTTGATGATAAAATGTATTTAGTGAACGGTGATAGGGAAATGGTTAGATATTCTAGTCCTACTCTTGTTGGCTTCCCAACAATTGCCGTACCAAGCAGTGTTTTTGCTACTCAATACTCAGGAGTAAGTGGAACAAATTCTTTCTCATACAGAGTTTCTGCGGTGTCAAGTGTAGGAGAAACACTAGCATCAACGTCTATAGAGGCAGATAACTGTCCCCAAGATCCAGCAGACGGACAAATATTAGTCAGTTGGTCAGCAGTATCAACAGCAAGCGGGGTTAGAGAAGGATACAATATTTATGGTAGATACTTAGGAGATGAAAGGTTTTTGGCTTCTGTGGACGCTTCCAGCACTAATTGGTTTGATAATGGAGACGCAACACCGCAAGACTTTACTTTTCCGCCAACAAGTGATTCAACGGGAGGGATAAACGCTAAATTTGTGATTAAGTTTCAAGATAGACTTGTTTTTGCAGGTATAGACGGTGAACCAGATAAAGTAGCGATTTCAGGAAAGGTTCCCCATCAAGAGAATTTTGATTTATCTTTAGGTGGAAATTATATTAGAATAGAACCAGACGCAGGAGACGATATTACAGGAATAGCGAACTTTGAAGACAAAATAATTGTTTTCAAAAAAAGATCCATTTGGCAGGTAACATTATCTAATTTGTCGATTGGAAATTTTGTAGTCACCATTCCAAAAGCACGGTTAATAACCGCGTCACATGGCTGTATAGCCTCAAAATCAATAGTATCTGTAGGAAATGACATATTCTTTTTATCAAGAAAGGGTGTTTATGCTTTGGGATATGAGCCGAACATATTTAACGTCTTAAGAACAAGTGAAATATCAGCTAAAATAAGGCCGTTTTTTGATAATTTAAGTATAACGCAAAAAAAAGGAGCAACAGCTTTTTATCATAAGTTTAAATATGGCATCGCTTTTCCCGGCAAGGTTAAAACAATGATTTATGATCGGGAAAGACTTGCTTGGATTGGACCCTGGAGTAAAGATGCAAGGGTTTTTGAAACATATTACGACTCAAGTGATGATGAACATTTGCTTTATGGAGAAGATGGGGCGCCGAATGTAACCGAATATGATGAGAACTTTGCAGACGACAAAGGAACGGCAATCGAAACAATCTTGAGAACAAGAAAAGAAGATTTTAAAACATGGGAAAGATTTAAGAACATTAAAGAAATATTTACCTTGTTTAGAAATGTTCAAGGAACGATTAATGTATCTATTAGACTACAAGAAAGAGATGGAGATGTTACAACAGCTAAGAGCTTTGCCATTTCAACTTCAGCCAGCAATGCCGGGTGGGGATCGGGGATGTGGGCAGACTTTCAATGGGCTGATTCTGAAGAAGAAGGCGGTGCTTCCGATATTAATGAAATTTATAGATGGACGGTTATGAATAAGGCGGCAAGAAATGTGCAATTTATAATAACAACAGATAATAGAAATGATAATTATGAATTACTAGCAATCAAAACGAGGGCAAAGCCATTAGGATTTGGCTTTATCCCTTCAAGTGAAAAAGTATAAGTTAAAATTAAAAATTCGGAATTTTAAAAATTACCTTTAAGGAGGTGAAAAATTATGGGCGCAGGATTATTTAAAGCACCAACTAAAAACTTTTGGTCAACAAGTTTAAATGGTGCTATTGATGATGATGATACAACTATTACGTTAAATTCTGCTACTAATTTGCAGTATCCTGGTTACTTGGTTATTAACAGGGAAGATAGTAGTGGAACAGCTACATCAACAGCAAGAGAAGTAATTAAGTTCACTGGCATTGATGGTAGCGATATCACTGGAGTGACTAGGGCAGCAGACAATTCAACGGCAAGGTCACATGCTGACGGCTCTTTAGTTGAAGCAGTTTATGCAATTGGCATGCACAACGATCAAAGAGATGCCATAGATGCCGAACATACTGTAGCAGGAGCGCATACTACTGATGTAATTGCTGAAAAAACAGCAGCCACGGGAGTAACCGTTGATGGCTTATTAATTAAAGACAGCGTTGCAGTGTATGGTGATAATGCACCAAATATAACACCTAAGGCAAGAGCTTATAGAGAAACCGCTCAAGACAATCTTGAAGGTGTTTCAAAGATTGAATTTGATACTGAAAGTTATGATATTGGCGGTGATTTTGACATGGGGACTTTAGTATCAGGAACGGCAGACGGTAATACTGTAGACCACCTAATTGACAGTGGTGGCGATTTTGTTAATGATGGAGTTGTAGCAGGGGACAGAGTTAAAAATACTACTGACAATACTTATGGTTATGTAACTGCTGTTGCGGCTGGAGATTTGACTTTAAACGATGATATTTTTCCAGACGGGAATGAGGGCTACGAAATCAAGAAGGCGAGATTTGTTGCTCCAGTAACAGGGTATTATCACATTTCAACGAGTGTTTCATTGACAAACTGTACAGCAGATACCAGACATGTTCTTTATGTTAGGGTAAATAATGTTGAGATTATGAGAAATGATGTACATACTGGCACTGGTTTAACAGATTTAACGTTAGGTGTAACTGATATTTATCATTTAACAGCTGGTCAGTATGTTGAAGTTCTTATTCATGTTATTGGCAACGCAACTACTGATATAACCCATACTTTAGTTACATTTTTAACAGTTCATTTAATATCAACATAAAGAGAATTTAGCTAAGATGGCTAAGAAAAAAAAAAGTTTTAAGAAAGAAAGGTGGTGAAAATATTATGGCAACAAAAGGACTTT
>Ga0307928_10000451_pt1 | contig 31068 bp, 74 predicted proteins | sample AceLakmetagen232_FD_201815 | JGI IMG/M metagenome (GOLD analysis project Ga0307928, IMG submission 201815) | Saline water microbial communities from Ace Lake, Antarctica - #232 | ecosystem: Environmental > Aquatic > Non-marine Saline and Alkaline > Saline | place: Antarctica: Ace Lake... | reverse complement strand
AATATAGAATCAATTGCTTCAAGTACGGTGTTTCGAATATCCTCTCTGCGCTGGAGATCCTCTGGGGATAACTCCTGATCTTGTTGCTCACTTGCTACTTCTTCTGCACTAACTCTCATCGTATTGCTTTTCTTTTATAGTAAGTTTCCATATGAATTTAGCACAGACTACCCTGCGTTTATTAACTATTAATCTACTTTAATACCCTCAAGCACTTCCTTTATAATCTTCTTAATCGCTACACTGGATCCAGGGATAGGAGATGACACTGCGCAGACACAATTAATTGCATTTAAAGCGTTTACGAGCTTTTTTTGGGTTGCAAACAAATCCTCTACAAGTCCAGCAATCTCTTCGTCATCCATACGATCTATCATATGTAAGAAATCGAACCCATGTTTAACAGCTTGATGCATATTTACACTTGCTGGGGAGTCTTTCCTACGTTCTTGGTCAGACTTGGGGATCCGCCAGCCATTAACATCGAAATAGATGCAATCGGATGGAATTTCGTCTATCTCGTCTGCTTTTATGGCGGGTACGATGTATCCATCCGCCTCCATAAACACCCGAGCAAGCGCCATTGCAGCGTGTATATCTTCTGCTTCTACGTAGGCCTGGATATGTTCTGCATAGTTAGTGAAGCATCCTACTCTGAAAGCTTTCATGGATTCTCCTCCTGCGCATCCTCACTACGATACCTTTCTTTTTCCCTCTCCCCCACACACGCGGTCACTTCCACATGATCTACCCTCGTACAGGGGTGGAATAGAAAAATAGTTCCCTTTGCAACGTCTACTGCAGTTATGAAATGTCTTTGATCGGAAGCAATAATGAATCTTATATATTCATGAGATAACTTGATCACCATATACGTATTCCCGCCATACAAAAAGCATTCCGCTGTGTCAATTGTACCCATATCCACAGTTAACCTAGTGTTTGGTATGACTCTCATTTGTTACTCCTCTAAGTCTTTCCACTTATACTCAGGTTTATTTTTCTCAGCTATATGTACCAACCCCCTCTTTATCCTCTTTGATTTCATCTAATTCCTCTAAAGCTTTCATAATCTTTGTTGGTGCTTTATTCCCGTTCGGTGTAGCTTGCCATAACATCATGGCTGCGTTCAGGTGTTCTTTTGCTTTGTTAATATTCCACATCATTGGATTTTCTTTTAGGTCCATGTTTTCCTCGCCTTCTTGATCATAGCCAAATATGAGCAAACGAATAAATATAGCAATAATAGGTGAAGTCACCACTACGCAGAAAAGAACTAACCACCAATTTATTCCGTTCATCTATATGCTCCTGTCCTCCACCCACGGTCGTTCGAGTCTTTTTATCTCCTTTTTCAAATAGCCAAACTTAATCAAGTATTTTTGCATAAATTTGAGTATCTGTAAGTCCCCCTCTGTGCCCCACATTTCATCCCCACTAAAGCAGTCATACCACTCATCAAAACGGTCAAAAACAGCCCAAAAGTACGCACTAAAAGGTGCAGATGACCCAGCGTACCCCATTACCCCTATCCATTGAACTTTTGGTTTTTTTATTCCGAATTTCCGAAATAAAGCATAAGTAATTTTCTTTTTTTGGGCATTGTCAAAAATATGCACTAATAACCAACATTTATCAATCGCAGGAATAGGAAGGCACAAGACATTTGCGATAGTTAATCGTTTTCGGCCTTTGAATAACTTTTTTAGAGCACTTTTATCATAATATGCACACGGATCCAATTCCCAAATATTATTCATGGTAAATGTCTTACTTTTATACTATTCATACTGCTTTTTCATTTTTATACGCACCTTTCACTGTGTCTTTATAATCTCTATTAGTCACGTCACCATTATTGCTATTAATCGGTCACGTGAGAGATATGTTGTAGCAACATCAGTAGATTTGTATTCCTTTACTATTACCCAGTAATCGTCAGATAAGTCTAGTTCAGCATTAATAAATTTCGTAGTTTGCCTGTCTTGTAAAATTACATCTATTGTTCTTAAGTTATGCACATCATTAATCGTTATCACTCCACTATCATAGACATTATTTGCATATAGGGTATATGCGTTAGTTTGTCAGGCTTGTTTTTTCGGGGTTGAGAGATTATGACCCAGTAATCGTCCTCTAGATCTACCCTAGCTTTCTCAAATGTGGAAACAGGGACAGCATCCTTTAACCAGTTTACACATATGGTACTTAGCACATCGTCTTTATGCATTTTCATTCTCCTTATAGAACTTCATGGCACACGTCCAGCAGGTTATCGCACATTTCATCAGGGTCAGGGTAGCCACCAGCTACTTGCGCGGTCTCACACGCATCCCTAATGACTTCTAGAGCGGTCGTGAGTACTGATACCCTGTCTCGTTGCGTGTTCAGTTCCTCCTGCATTGCTTTTATACCTTCTGGGATATTTAGAAATCCCATTCCCTTAATTTGTTTAAGGGTATCTTCCAGTTCCTTCTTGCCCGCCGAGTCAGTCATGTTGTCCCTTATCCTCATCTGATGTTTCCTCTTTGGGAGAGAGAATCTTAACCATATCAGTCAACGCGGTAAAGCAAACACGTAACTCTTTGAAATCATCACTCGCAGTACCTTCCCAGTCAACTTCCCAAAGTTTAATCCTTGCACGAGCCTTTTTCAATGTTTGAACTGACCCAATAATTTGTGCAAAACTCATTTCAAGGTCTTTATCACTAAGCTTCATTTCAGACACCTTTCTAAATTCCCGGTTAACGTGATTTATGCTCTTTCAAATATTCTTCTCTAACACTTTCCAATGCCTCTTCACATTCTGTCAACTGCTGTTTACAATCATAGAGGGTGTCCGTCAACCCTTCCAGATAAGCTATTGGTAGACTCACATACCCATTTGAAGAAATTGTTACTTTTAAAGAATCGATTCCCCTCTTCAAAAGATATGAGAGATCTCTGTTGATTCTGTCTACCTGTTGTTCAGATACCCGCTTTGCTTCTTTTTGGCGTATATCAGCTTCCTCGTGTTCTTTCTTTTCTTTCTTAACATACGCGTTTCGCTCCGCCCACGTACAGAGAACGTTTTGCGCTGCAATTACGTTTGGCTCCCAATGATCTTGTGCATCTTTTATATTCCAACTATTGTTAACAATAGCTACGAGGACTGTCATTTTATTATTCTCAGATTCATAAAACCGAGACTCAGAACACCTCCAATATCTATGATGCAACATAGCATATCTCCCAATTCCCACTACGATTGCATACTTACTATAGTATTCCCAAGACCCTCCCCTACCTCCAAAGATATTTGTTCTTACTACACACCAAAGTTTATCGTAGCGGTTATTAATGTACGCTGTAAACCCACACAAACAAAGAATATGATGCCCAATTTCATGAAGTAAGGTTACCCAAGTCTGGTCATTCCTTATGTAAATCGTTTGTGTTGCTGGGCAATAAGCAGCAATATCTGACGAGATAACCCACTGAGGAAGTTCAGATACGTAACATATTGCCGGTAATAAATTCATTCTTTTATCGAACTCACTAATTTCTTTGAAAAATGTGGACAATCCATATTCTTATTCAATACTCTTGGATGTTTTGCATACCCCTTTCGTTGGCTATGCCAATTCTGTTCAACTACACGATTAGACTTATGAGTACACTCGCTGTAGTATGTTCTCTCTGTAAGCCATACACAATGTTCACAATGTACTTTATTAGCCATTTTTTTTCCTTGCTGCGTAATCTGTTTTAGGTGTGTTAATCCCAAACTCTTCTCGAATCTCCCGAATCATTTTATTCGTGCAGAATTGGATCGAACCTATCAACTGCTGGTTTACTAATGTAGGCTCAGCAAGTAATCGTTTTTTAACTCGCTCTCGTGCAAACTTTCTTTGTTCTGGTCGTTGTCCCATCTTTATTCTCCTTTTTATTGTTCTTCCGCCACGAATTCCTTATCAATCCAAATATAATCATTACAAGTGTATCCACAACCATTGCAAACAATGGTGGCATTAATCATTCCCCACTTCTTTGCATTATGTGTTCTGTCTGCTACTTTCCAATCATCGCTACTACACTTTGGGCATTTCTTTTTCAAAGAAGCCATTTATTTTCCCCTGGGTAGCCGTAGTGATAACCACCAAATAATACTAGGGACAAAAAGGCAACAAAGCGAAATTAGCACCCAAGTTTCCATATTTACATCCTCCGACGTTCCCAATACGGGGTTTGGTGTTCCTCTGTTATGAATCCACATTTTCTTAATGATAGTAAAGACATTTCAGGACCCCAGGCTTTTTTTTTACTTATGTTTAATACCGATAACGTAAACCCATGATAGTCAAGGTGCATAATATGTAATTCATCAGCAGGACCGTCAGTTAGCATCCAACTCTTGGTAAGTCTGCCATCCTTTGGTGTTTGATACGTTTTCATTTACTTTTCCTCTTCTGGCAGATCTCCGAGGTTCGGAAAACCTTTTAAGTCTTTATCAAGTATATTACTTGGATTCAATCCCATTACCTTTCTCCTGTGCTAATTGCGCCTAACGGACCATGTAAGCCGTACGGAACCTCTTCATCAGGTTTTCCGCTATCATCCGCCATGAACGTTCCCCCCGGACACCCTGGCGTCCCCGGTATGCCCGCACACACACCATACACAGGTTTGTGTATGGAGCCGTTCTTGGTGTGGTTCTCAATTTTGCTCTCTAAGTTTTCTACCACTAAAAGCAATTGTTTAATTTCTTGCTTTAATTCATCTATGTCAGTACTCGTTGCATATCGCATTTCATTATCTCCTTGGGGAAACCTTTCTTTTAGTCTCCATCTTTACAAATTCATAACCCTTACTACGCAATGCACAGAAGACATCCCCGGTATTTATGAGCCTGAGGTTACAATCAGAGTGGTCTTTCATCCATTGTTTAATCTCGGCATTGAATTCCCCTAGTATGCGGGCAGTTGTTAATATGTCTCCTACAAACAAATTACATATCTGTTGATGTTCATCACATACTACTCTGTACCAGTTTTCATCTTTCTTATCTTCTTTATACTTCTTAATAGTAGCTTTGCTTACCGGTGTTACTTCTTCTATTCTATCTTCTATGCTATCGTAATTAGCCTTAAAAATCGCTGGCTCATATGTATAAAACTCTCCAAAAGTATCCTTAATAATCCAGTCTCCTAAAGTTACTATTACGTATTTACCATGCGACTTTATCTTAAGGATCACATTATTATATTTATCTTGAGTTAAGATTCCTTTACATGTAATCCACTCGAACACTTTGTAGTAATTTTCCTCAATAAACTGCATTGCTTCTATCTCTTCTGACTTCTTTCTAAACTTCATAACATCTCCTAAGGATACTTCGGGTTTCTTTTCAAATTCAGCGCAGTAACAATCACCTAATGTTGCACTGTTAAATAAACAACAGTGCCCCACATAATTTTCTGTATATATGGCATGCTTACAATCCTTACAATTCGTCATTACTTCTCCTTTTTATCTATTCTGTATCTATTCTGTGGCCTCACAATAACCCGCGATAATGATCCGCCCACATTGAATCCCATTGATCGTGATGCTGCTTAGCACATACCCTACATAACGGTTTTGGTATGTTTGGATCGTTTCCTTCGCCATCCCAATCATATTGAGTTCGTGCATCTTCAAACTCAACGCCGACACTTGCACCACAACCGAGGCAAAGTGGAGAAGCCCCATAATATGCTTTAAGACCTTCTGCGGTATACGGGTCTACTGTTCCTAATTTAGTCATAAATACCCAAACTTAATTAAGTATTTCTGCATGTAGTGCAGCAATTGTTCAGTTTTTTCGTGGTTAAGATCAATATCCGAACACCATTCCTCAAAAGGCTCGTATGCAGCCCAAAATTCAGCATGTGGACTTCCATAATAATCGAGTGTATTACTTGCTAGCAATATCTTCCAATAATTTTTTACCTTCTTTACTCCTATTTTTCTTAGTAAAGCATATGCAATTTTCTGTTTTTGTTTACTATTAAAAAGATGAAGCAATAACCAGAACTTGTCATGTTCTACGATAGGTAGCTTCAATACCCCCGAAACAGTTATCCATTTTCGTCCTTTGAATAACTTTTTTAGTCTCCTACGCGAGTAATGTGTGCACGGCTCCAAATTTAAAATGTCGTCTACCGTGAAAGTCTTTTTCTTATACTGTTTATAAAAACTCATTTGATTTCCCCATTCAATCGATTATTCTTCCACACACAAACTCTGCGTCTAATTCCTTGGCACTATTAACAAGGTCTTCTGAAGCGGAAGTAGCATAAGAGATCCCAACGAAAGTTTCTGAGCCATCACAATCCAAACAGTAAGCTAATTCACGAGCGGTCTCCCCTATGTCCACGTCGCTGACCAAGAAGACCTGAAGATGTTCGATCTTTCTTTGTGGTACAGGGCTCTGCCAGTATCCGCTGTTGTAGCCATCGTAGCCATTCTTATACGCTTCTCTGGCCGATTCCACTGCTTTCCGTAGGGAACTGAACACACCCATGTAAGATACAATACCGGCGCTGTGAGAGTCTTCGAGCATAAAAAGCATGAATCAGCCTCCTTAGCTCTTTTATAGTCTATTTTTTGGGATTGTCAACTAAAATGTGGGGGTTTACTACGGAATAAACACATCAAAATCTGGCCAAATATATTCTATTTCTTCACCATCTACTTCATCTGTTTCAGTTGTTGATGTTTCTAAAACTAAATTTTCCATGCTATTAATATCTACAATGTTTAATGCCACCCACGCGGTACCATCATACACTTCTATTTCATCTGGAGAAATATACCCGTCTTCTAGATAAAATGAATCATGCCTAGAATCATTCGTACCTAATTCATCTATTATCATTAATTCATCATCTGGGTAAGCAAATCTTAATGTTATTGGAATATACCCTTCTTCTGCAGGATTATCTGACTTATGATTTGCCCAATCTTCATACCTACTGTTCCAAAAAAACACTCCGCTTTCTTCAGTTATGAATAATCGTCCGGATGAATGTGATTCCATTGTAGTAAACGTTTGCCCTGATCCTGATCCTAATCCTTCACTTATAATTCCTTGAAGGTTATTTAAATACATTACATGATACATGTATTGTGTTGTTTGTGCTTTTATTATGCTTGTGGCTGTTACCCGCATAATCTGTGTACCTACCAATCTTATTGGCAATAAGTCTGTAGAATCGTAAAAACGCCATTCAAGTTCTGCAGGTATATATGAAAATCGTCCTTTAGGATCTTCCTCATGTAAAGTATTTTTGCCCTCAGCATACTCGACGGGGGCAGTTGCACATTCTATTATTTCAACATCACTCATTTTTCTTTCTTTTAAATGCTCTAGAATCGGATTTCCTGCAATTAAAGGTATTGGAGCTACCATTGAAATTGCTTTTAGTAATCTCCAGTTTCTTTCCTCTAATTGATCTTCTGATAGTATATTTCCATAAAAATCTAAATTATTTTCAACTAAAAATAAAAACCAATCAGATGCATCAGAAGACTCTAAAAAATCAGATAAAGGACTTGGTAACTCATTATATAAATTATGAAGTGCATTTAATTCATCTTTTGTAACATTAGCTCTTCCTTTTGCTTTTAATTCATTCAATAATGCATCGTATTTCTGTTTTTCTTCATTATACTTTTCTTCATACCTAGTATAATTTTCCATGTATTTTTCTGGGAGCACATCTGATAAGGGTATATTTTCCCCCCGAAAAATCTCTGACATTAAAAAGTCTATACCAATCATACAACTTTCATAACCAATAGTATTAATTACGTCTTTAATTGATAATTCACCATTTATAACACCAACAGTCAATTTTATATTATCTCTATAATGAATAGCATTTTCATAATTTGTCGTTGAAATACTTCCAAATGATCCGCCCAACACAGAGTTTCCCGTATCTATTATAAATCCTTCAGCTAATATTTCTTTAGCGTAAGGAGAAACATGATAAACATAACCGACGGGGTCTGGTAACGCTGGATAATGAATGTTCTCTGGTTGAAAAGTAGGATAACCGTCTTGAGGGGGGGTATCTTCGTCTATATCATTAATTAATTGTGCTACCTTTTGTGCCGTTACTCTCATACGGGATATTCATCAACCTCTGATTGTTCTTCACCCATGTCAATATTAATATATTTAGCTGCACTGCTCTGTGAAATAATTTCAGCAGCTTCGTGTGCAGGAAGCGTCCACACCATCCCATCAAAGGATTCTATTAAGATATCTGTAGCTTGACCTTCATACTCTGTCCACTCCGCCTCAAGCTCTGCCATTCTGCCGTCTTCAATTGCTTCCGTCAATTCTTTTTCATATAGAAGTTCATAAGCGCCTTCTAGTGCTGTGTCTGGGTGGCCGTACTCCTCTACACAAATCACTGCGCCAGGATTAAACCCGCCGCCATCATGCATGATAGCAATATATACATCTTCGCCTGGGTCAACTGTGATACTCCCTTCACCGCCAAGAAGAACTACCCCTCCCAAATAGCGTTTTAATTCTTCTCCGCTATCTGATGAATGATTTTGCGCTTGTTTTGCTACGCTGTCTGCTGTTACTCGTTTTTTCATTTTATTTCTCCATAAATTAATAGTCTTCGTCTGCTAGATCTTCATCGTCTGATAGATAATAATCGGTGTCGTCTTCTGATTTATTCTTATTCATGCGTTCTTCTTCAAAATCTTCTGAACTTAAACCAGAGATCTTTGATGCAATCTGACTTGCCAAACTAGAAAATTGAGTAGTATCGGGATTCACTGGGATAGTTCCGTGACCTATATCCTGCCCCTCCCTAACTGCCGAGTATTCTAGTACGCCGGACTCATATTCTAATGCAATATTTATTGTATCATAAGCATTGAAATCCTTGTCTATACGGTTTTCTATATCCGCCATCCCTTGCACACCGGTATCATAAGAAACGTCCTGACATTTTAACCCTAATTCTCTAAAAGTCGAACGTACAATAGATTCAAGAATACCGACTTTAACTTCCCACACTGTTTCTGCTGTACCAAATTCTGATATAGTAATATCCACCGCTGTTACTCGTTTTTTCATTATAATTCTCCTTAGATTAATATTACCTATTTATACTATGTATTTAAGGAGATTTATTAACTTTTGTTACTGTTTTATACCCTTTTACAACTGATCTAGTGCAGCAGTTGTGATCTTGTACACCTGCAGAGCACATGCACTTGAGTGGTACCTCACCGCACCCCTGCATGCCCACAACGCATCATTCAACACCGCTAAACGCGCCTCAGCCTCCATCCAACATTTGCGTTCAGCTAATATCTCAGAATCTATGTAGTTCTTTCTTGGTGGGCAATCTCCTTCATTCATAATCCCTCTCTATTCTTTTGAACCTTTTTCCACAATTTTTGTAATCTACGCATTTCCTCCTCAATCAAATACTTACGTTGTGTTAACGTAGCCAAGCGTTCTTCTATTTGTTTACCCGTCATTTTGTTTACCTCAACACAAGTTATTCTCTTATCATTTACACAAAGATAACAACGCCCAATTGCATCGCATGGATAGTCTGGTCTACGAAAAACGCCTGCATACCGGACATTGTAATTCCAAATGTCTTTTTTCGATCTCGATCTTTTGAATTGGCGAATGTATGACATTTCCAATAATCCACCAAATAATGTATGACCAATAAGAAAAAGAACTTCCATGGTGCTCCAAGACCAAAGAATGATAACGTTAAGAATACAAGTCCAGACCAGATAAAGCAATGGACAAAAAGAATGTAATGACTTTTGCTTTTCCATTGCGCTAAAAAGTCGTTTTGAAGTGGATAGTCTCCAATAAAGTGCGCGAGTACTACTGCGATAATTGTAGTTAACATTTGTTAAAACCTATCCCTAAGTGCATCATGGACAGCCCTTGGAACAAATTCATCAATTACATCACGCCACCCATTACAACCTATAAGTCCCTTTATCATAGACGAGCTTACAGATCTAAGTGCTGGTGTAGTTAACAAATATACTGTGGTTAGCTCTTTCGCAATAGCTTTGTTGACATCATATATCATAATCTCTTCTTCAAGATCGCTTGCGTTTCTAAGACCGCGTACAAGGTGTGTAAACCCCCCCGTCATTTGCGTAGTCAGAAGAAAACACTTGTGTGGGCAAAATCTTAACAATAGGCTTATACTTATACGGTCTTCCATCATCAATTAAAATGTTTTCCCAAATTTCTTTTCTCTTCTCTGCGGTAAACATATATGTTTTCTTGGGATTTGTTGCGATTAGTATAACAAGATTACCATTAAACAAACTTGCAGCTTGTTGGTAGATGTCCAGGTGCCCAACCGTTGGTGGATCGAAGCTTCCTGCGTACACAGCACTAATCATACGGTCTCCTTCTGCGCACGTAGATCGGTACGTAACGCATGTAAAGACTCCCACGTCGTTTTACATTTAGCACACTGTAATTCTACCTTTTTTAGGTCACTGAACTGGCCAGGATACATTGGTGTGAGAACGAGAAGTTCATAATAATACCAACCACGCGTTTCCGCGTCCCGCTTTTCTGGGCTAGTTAACACCAATTTTCTACCACAATGCGGGCATATGGTATTAGCATTCATACTTCCTTCCTTTCATTTACATACTTCGGATTCAAACCCCATTGACCAGACGTACCATTAAATGGCCCCCATATAAGTGTGCCATCATCTATTAAACTTGCTAACTTATTATTGATTACCGCCTCAATTATACGCACAGTTTCTTTAGTTGCTCTCATATTTATCGCGACTGCAGCCACCCCCCCAACAAGATCATTTAATAACTCTGGATCAATAATGAAATCTTGCTCAGGATCAAGTTCTAATACACACCCATTTATTCTCAATTTTACTGTTGGAAAATCCATTACGCATCATCCCCGGTAATCTTAGGCGTGCCTATGTTTATCCCATTATTATCTAATAGTAATTGCATGCGTTTTGTTGGATGCCGCATCCCAGATAAATTAGGACATCCATGAAGAATCTCACCAGGATCTGGAAAACTCCACCACTCAACAACATCCTCAACTTTATCGGCGGATGATATAGAATGCCCATGAGGCACGATGTCTATAACGATATGGTCTGGACCTGAAAGACAAATTCGTATCCAAGCTTGATTAACTATTGACCAATAGAACCCAAGCTTTGCCGCCCGCAGTACTTTACCAAAACTAGTTTGTTTTATGAACCGTGTCATTCGCCACACCTAATAGCTGGGTCACACGGGATTAACAATACACCATCTTTTGGATCCCCATCCAGGCCACCATTATCTGGGTGTGGGTCAAAGAATACATTCGGTCCCTTAGATATAACCGCATGCAAAAAATCTCCTCGTGGAGACTTCCCGCCTGAAATCCATAGCAAGCCATCCGCTTCTTCAAACATAGATTTCCAACCATCTTCCCACCCCTTAAACTCAAAAAAGATAGCCTCATACTGCCGTTCGTGTAACCACGTTCTAAACTTATCCCACCACTCATTTGCTGCATAATCTGCACAGAAATTAGGGACTTCATCCAGAGATACGTTTAATAAGGAGGCGACACAAGCTGAAAAGCAGTTTCCTTTACTGTCCCCAAAAATAGTTTGTTTTAAGAATCTGGACATGAGTCATCCTTGGTACTCGGGGATAAACTGCCCGCGAGCCCTATAACTTTACCGATAGGGATACGCTTTGAAAATACAACAGGAGCACCGTTAGCTGTGTCTAACTCTTCTGCTCTACGCGGAACATCCCGGAATACCTCTACAAGGCTATCAGGGTTAACCGCAATAACAGCAGGCATCCGATACTTTTCTATTTCATTAATTGCTTCTGCAATATCCATTGCAGTGATAAGTTCTTCTAAAATCGTCATCATGACTCCTTTATATATCAATCATCAGCCGCCGACCTAGCTAAGAATTCATCGGCCTCTTGTCCGGCTTTGTCTAACTCTTCTTGTGTATATCTTTCAACATCGGTTTGTTCATCTAATTGCTCCAATGCTATCTTGGCCTGCTTGTCCTTAAATCCACAAAACATGCAGCCTTCATTAAAGCCGAGCGAGATCACCCTACGCATAGCAACTTCTAAAAATTCACTACGATCCTGTGCGCGTTTTAACTCAGCGAGATTGAACGATGAAGCGTCCGCTGCGTCGAATTCATCTTGTTCTAACGAATTAATCTGAGCGCGCAGATTAGCTACTATGGCGTCATGCTTTTCTCGCAAGATATAGCTCCCGTCTACAAAATCTTGTTGTGCGGTCATTCCTTTACCTTCCCATCTGACAGTAAGAACGGATCATCAGATCCCATTTGCTTTAATTGTTTCAACCCAGTTCGTGTAATGGCGTCCATGACAAAAGCATCAACTTCCGCTTTTGCCGCTGAAGTCACCCGTTCTACTGCTTCGTTGAATTGATCCAAAGCAAAAGGCATATTACCTTTAATCTCTTGTAAGATACGGGTAATCATACTAATAATATTCTTTCTGTCACCTTTGTTAATATTCTTTTTATCCAAGACAGCAGAAATCTCTTCCGTCTTCTTTTCCATATCCTTAACAAACGTTTTTAATCTGGCTTTGAAAGCACTGTGTGCACGATCCACCTCTACTTCATCATGAGGCGGATTTTCGATGTGATCACCACCCTTATGTCGGATAGTGCAGGTAACACCACTTCCAACATTCATAGTCGTCAAAAGCTCTGCAAACTGGGCTGATGACAATTCCACTCGAATTATTTCTTTGTGGGAATAGGCGTGATCTTCGCCGTACCGGGTGTACTGCGTTGCCTCTCTGATGGTAAGCATAACAGTAGACATGTGATTTCGCAGAGAACTACCAAACAATCGGTGCTCTCCTTTTCCACCAATAGTGACCCGAGAAAACTGCACCGTCCCGTAACTAGGGTGCGCGATTTCATCTTCGATTAGGTTTGGCATTTCAATTCTCCTTGTGATAACCTTTAGTGTATATGTCCTACGAATGCGGTATCCCGTATGGCATTCCCTCTTGGACAAAAGGATTAATTACAACATGTGCTTCCGCCAAGCGGAATTCTTCCATCTGAAATTCTAAGGTGTATCAATTCTTTTCCAATGGACGGTAACTTTCCCCACAATACCGCTTCGACCCATTTTTCTTGATTTTCTTTTGTAAGCCTCAGGTCTTCCATCATACGCCTCCTACACATCTTTATATCAGTAGAAGCGGAAGTGTCAAGTACTAGTTTAAGTTGATATCCCACTCACCCATGAACACATAAAATTTATCTCGGATTGCTTCTAATGTAGCATACTGATCTTCCGTGTACCCGTCGGCGTTATGTTTCCATTCAGATCGTAGATAACTTTCAAAGTCGCATAGAAAACTAAACACATTCCCTAATGACAAAAACCTTTTGATTTTATCTGCGTCCCCTGTTTGAATGGTATACATTTCAGTTTCAGGATCCGCTTGTACAACTAAATTATTATCAACACACCCCTTAATATATTCCAAATCTTTTTGAAATTTAAGTAAATCAAAAATTTTATAAAGCTCTTCAGTAGTAAGGGGAGTTTTTTTACCAGTTTGCCCGAACATCTTTAAACTGTCACTAATATAAATTGGTTCTTTCAAACTAGCGATAGTTTTCATTGTAGCGACAATTTCCCCACAATTTACACAAACCCATTTATCTTCTTCAACAGAGTGATCATTTATAATCTTCACTACACGTTCAACCTGCGGGTGTGTGCACTTTTTCATTTCTTCAGTTCTCTCCTGCTTTTCCTCATGGATAGCACACTTCACTGTGCCCAGTGTACTTTCCATTGAGAAATTTTTTGTTTTATTATCTTTAAGCTGCGCAACAAACGATGAATAACTATCACCATTTGCATTAGGGATATCCATAGGTTGGGTTGTTAATTTAACTACTATGTCATCTTTTTTCTTTTCACTCATTGTTTTCTCCTGACTGTCCTACACCAGAAAACCCCACATCAGAACATCCTAATTTTTCTTCTATCCAAATTCTAGTCACTGGACCTAGCCTAAGTTTATGACTATTAGCTCTGTACCAAGCGATTGTGTCTGGTGTGCCTTGTGCTTTTCCTGCCCCTTTCCAATCACATAACATTTCTTTTCTATACTTCAATGGCATCTCAAAGACAATCGTATCACCGCCGTCTTCAATCAGAAGCCAAAATTGCCAATGGTGGTTATTCCTCTTCTGATGCATCAACCAAGCCAGGGCAAACTTAGGATTTCCAGTTTTATCACGTTTTCTTGGGTCTTTCCCATAAAAATGCCTGGCATATGGAATGAACTCGGATGGCAAAAATTTCGACATGTCATGTAAAAATCCTCTAAGTGGAATCCCCACTTTACAACATTCAATAAACACAAACCACTTATGACGTAATACATACCTTAGATACTTGAAATACTTAGTCATTCGTTATACCCTCCATAACTACATTTGGTACATCAGACTTTTTAGGAAGCCAACCAATTCCACCCCGCTTACGCCGATACTTCAAAACAGACCTCACCATTTGACTAACCGCATCTTCGACTGTTTTAGCTGTAGTAGTCATACGACTAATACCATCCATACCACAGTCCCAAGAGTTTTCACCTTTCCCTGGAAATGGTATAAGTTCGTTATCTTTAACAGCAATATCTGCTCGTAATATGCGTTTTACAAATGGAGATCTAGGTCTCTTCCAAGTAGATTCAAATAATTTAATGTGTACTGGATAATTTCCCTCAGGCATCGACACAATTGTATCTCTGTTTTCGATATCTCGCTCAGTATGAACCGAATCACCAAAGAAAAAAGAAGGAATATCTAAAGTCCAATGTCTTTGTTCCCAACATTTCTTTCTTGAAGACCACACCATAGCATTATACCATGCACTCACAGATAATGACCCAGAAAAATATACGATTGAAATATCCTTTTGTTCCTTCATATACTTAAACCATTTATAAGGCGGCTTAATTCCAAAGCTAATCCAAATCGGAGTTATCGCGGTAGCTAAAGAAATTTCGCCCTCACTAGGATCAACATATATCCCTGCACAAATATGGTTAGCCGGACACTTCCATTCCATATGAGCCAACTCTGAATTACTGGAATACAGCCAGGCACGAAAACCTTTCATCCACATCCCATAAACATTTCTTCCAGGTCGATCAATTGAATTATGCCAATGTAGACGAATTGACGCTATGCCTCTCTTATTGTGCCCTTCTTTGAAAGCCCACGTACCACCTTCTTTTGTAAGGAATTTCTCTATTTTTTTCAGAAAAGTTAGTTTCATTACTTCTCCATTAACCTAGCTTTTTCACGCCGCCCAAGCTTCTTAATCACAGTCTCCATTTTGCACGCACTGCTACGACTACCACAAATCATACTCCAAATTAACTTTACTGGCCTGTGTGCACGACAGTACTTAGACCCCCGCTTACCAATATTGTGCTCTCTTACCCGTCGCTCAAGATTATTCGTTGTGCCACAGTACAGGGAACCATCATTACATTCAACGAGGTATACATGCCAGGGCACATAATCTGTATCTGCATTCATATGTACTTTTCCTCAATCTAACGGATGTTCATCACTTACACTCGTAAGCCACTCAATAGCCGCCTGAAGGCCTTCTTCATAAGACATTCCTGGAAATTTGCTTCCACCCTTATCTGTTTGATCACTGCACGCATTCAACAGATCGTTTATTTCTTCGTCAGTTTTCTTGATTTCATACATCTTTAATCTCCTTTAACCTAACTAACGATGCATTCGCAATACACGTCATACACCACACGTTAGGATCTTCATCGTTGTGTACGAGACAGCCCTTAAAAATATACGGTTTTCCAAACGCATCAATACGCCAGCATGCACAGGTGCTTTTGTCACCAATTTCTTTTAATGCGTTCTCCAATCCACGGGCACGTTCACAAAGTCTACCAATAATTTCTAGTGCTTCTTGTAGTTTAATTTTTTGTGATTCTCTTTGATAAGAAAACTCCCTCAATTTTGTAGCTTTCTCTTGATAATCATGCGCAGCTTTTTTTATGTCGCTAGAACCGTACCCCCCATACCCCCTATCACTTCCCCCCATGGAATTAACTATCCGGTCTGCACGCTTAACTTCCTCACGCAACTTTTGTTCCTGTAGTGTATATGCTAATCTATCTTCCATATTTTTTATATCACTCATCGGAGCCACCCAGGGCAGACATGATCCTTGAACACGTAATACAAAAACCGTGGTTCACTTGTTTTGAGTAACACCTACAATCCCACTCGACGCACTCGTCAATGACACCGCGCAGCGCCGCCTCCAATTCGTCAATGCGTTCGTCCCTCTCTGCGAGATTCGCCCTAAGAATTGCCGCCTTGTGATCAATTATATTAAGAGCACCGATTGCATCCGACGATAGGTCACCGAATCCAACGATACCCATGAACTCGGATGTTATTGCCTGTCTGTTCCCATGTGTCTCGCGGTCAGTCATCGGAGCCACCCAGGGCCTTGCGCGCATAATCCGATATTGTGATGGCCAGCACTTGGGCCACGCCATCCACCCCGGTCGCGTGGTCGCACACGTTCTTGATTGTTCGCAGCGCCGCATCCCTCTCCGCGAGGATGTCTTCCATCTTCGACAGGTTCTTGTCCATCAGCACTCCGGCACGGGCCATGGTCTCTACTGCCCCGCGCAACTTGGTCTCTTCGGCCTCCATATCCGCTATACGATTGTCCTTCTTTTCCATATCAGTTGCCACGTATTCTAGTTCTTCATAGCGTATCCATTGATTATTTACATACAAGAGCACCGACCCATTTTCATGATAATGTGCATGTGGGTCTACTGACCTCTCGGCTGATTCTTTTGCGTCATCCACCGTTGAAGACCCCCCGTGATCCAGCACCTCCCCATTTACACGCGAAGCAGTCCATAGATATAACTTGGGTGCTTCATGTATCACAGTAAGTCCCACATTAACATTTGGTAACATTTTTCCTATTGTTTTATCATCAATAATTTCCCAACTATTACTCATAGCTCCTCCGTCTTTGTCCATCTTCTGCCCCCAAACACACGCTTTGCACGAGCAAGTCTCAACTGGTGTACAACCTTCCAGGACTCCGCAGTAAACTCGCACCAATGCGTAGATGAAAATGCTTTAGTGTCCTCAAACCTTATCCGCCCAAACCCAATGAACCCTTTCTTTGCCCACCGCTTAATAATCGTCACATCCGTGCCGTTCATGTGGGTCATCACAACCCGGCCACCGTAGTCTACCGCCCGAGTCTCCAAGTGCATAAGCAAATCCTTCTCATCCTTACTCATTTTTTCTATGGCAAACATTTTTCCTCCACTCGTGCAAGTTCATGCCAATATTGTTTGAATATTTTAGCAGTTCTCGTTCCGATTGCGCTCGCAACTTGTTTGGACCATTCAATTTCCCCCTCGCCTTCCCGCTGCACATCTTCTATCATTGCAGAGATCACTCGCCTGGTGTCTTCCATGCCAGTCACCTTAGGAAGCTTGTCAATCACATGAAGCAAGCGCATCGCAGTGACCCATTCCTCTGCCACTTCCTTAGCGTCTGTGAGCTTCTGTAGCTTCGTAGCGTCTGTTTCCCTGACCTTAGGCGTATGTACCCGCTCAGAGAATTCTTCGCCTTTGTGTTTTACAATTACACGCTTTCCATTTTTCGTTTTCATTTCAGTTAACGGACGCAGTACGATTCCTTCCCTCAATTTGTCTTCGCCACACCCACACTTTGCAGCTTGTACTGAAAATTTATCACGTTCCTTGTCAATCAAGTCCATATCCGTTGGAATCTTCACCCAATCAACTACGTCAAGCCCGAATGACTTTGCCACTTCCTCCATGTCAGGTACGTCAAGCCATATGTCGCCAACTTTTACATCAAAGGCAACAAATTTAAGGTCAGGCCCATAAGTATCTTTCATCCGCTGACACTTTCCTCCGTAGCCTTCACCAAAAACTACAATACTTGAGTACCCATACTCTTTGAATTTTTTAAGCATAGCTTCGCGATCAAATAATGCGTAAAACACATTATGATTAACGCCGCCAGAAAAAAATGCAATTGAGGTTATCTCATTAGGTTTAACTTCCATAATGATATGACAACTTGTCCCATGAATTTTTTCAAGTGCGTAACATTCCTTGAAAAGAAGTATGTCTCTATTTTTATAGAGATTGTCGATATGTAGGTATCCCATTATTTTTTCTCCTTAAAAATGTCTACCAAATCATCAAGTATCCTAAAACTACAAACGACAAATAACATAATATAAAACCATCCAGGAATCCAAATAACGGTAATAAGCATAGCACCTATCAACAAAACAAGTACTTTCATTTCAGTGGATTCAAATTCATCCGTAAGTAGCACTTTGCAAAACGTAAAAGCATGGAACACGTCAGCAAACTTTGGATAATAATCATTTAACGTCTTTCTAAAAAGTTCAAGCCTAAAAAAGTAATTGTGCTGACTCAAACAATTCCTTTTCTGTTAACGCTTCGTTGTCAAGCTGTAATTCGTAGGCGATCTTAAGAATCTTGCCAAACTCTGGCCCAGGCTTCCACCCACGGTCGATAAGGTGCCTGCCCAGCAACTTAGGCTTGATAGGCCCCTCTAAACCGTTGAGCCACATGAACTGGACCCAGCATGCGTTTGACCGCGCATGGCCCGTAGACAGCACCGCAGGGTCACTGGACGCCTTATCACAGAGGGAAACCCAACCGAGTATGTCTAACCTGACCTTGTTGTGCAGCCTCCGCCATGCTGGACGCTTTGCTCCACCGCTATCCAAGAAGTATGGCTGCATGTGGTTACGCACGAGTACACACACACGCTCAATCAATTTGATCTCGTTCGTAAGTCTCTGCATGAACACTTCAGCGAGCGGTTCTCCCGCGATATCATGCCCGTACGAAGTAAGCTCTACTAAATCTGTGGTAGCGGGCTTACCCAGGTCATGGCACAGCACGCCAAACATGAAAGGAAGCTTCCATTCATCCGGGATGTGCTTAAGAATGCTTGCCGCATGATCTAATGCTAGCAAAGTATGTTCCCACACATCACCTTCAGGATGATGCTCAGGGTTATGGGGGCAGCCCACTAATGCCGCCAACTCCGGGAAATGCTTTAACCAATCTGCTTCCAGCAGAAAACGCAACCCCATGCTTGGCTTGTCTGCTTTAAGCAAAAGCTTTTCAAACTCAGCAAGCACGCGTTCTTTAGGCAGTGTATCGAACTGGGCAGATAGGCTTATAGCTAACTCACGGGTATCTGGGTCAACAAACTTCGCCTTCCTTGGGAGAAGTTGCATAATCCGAAGTACACGAAGTGGATCTTCTTTAAAGGTGTCTTCGTTGGTAGCCCTGAGAATACCCTGTTCAAGATCCTTTCGACCATTAAAAGGGTCTACCAACTCAAGTGTATCTAAGTTGATAAACATAGAGTTTATTGTTAAATCCCTCCGTAATGCAGCTTCTGCAGGAGTAAGATTGGGATTCAACTCGACAGTGAAGTCAGTATGCTTTGCTCCAGTTTTGTTTTCTGTCCTCGGGATTGAGATGTCTAAGTCATCAACCTTAATAACGCCAAACTCAGCGCCAACGACATTGGGCTTAAACCCGAAAGAGGCTAACAATGCGTATAGGACATCAAAAGGAATACCATGTACTTCAATATCCCAATCTTTTGGAGTGAGTCCAAGAAGATGGTCTACAACAGCACCGCCAACGAGAAAGGCTTTGCCATCGACGCTTTTTACAATGTCTGCTACCTGTTTGACGTTTTCTGGAATTAACATCGTGTACTCCTCGTTGTGTACCAGGAGTATAGTAAGTACCGGGTATTTGTCAACCAATTATAGATTAATAGCCATCACAGGTTTCCATGAGAATTCACACGTTTGCCAGTCATCCCCATACATGACCTTTGCCTGGTGTGCATACCCCCTCAAGATACGCCTCTACCTCATTCTCTAGAATGTACTTCGGAGCCGTCATGTTGGTTCTATTCTCTAAGCCGCCAATACTACAAAAATGAGATTCACAACTATCTTGTCCACAATCGCGAATACCACGAAGAAAAGGTTCTGGTCTCCCGTTCATTTCTTCGCTCCCAAATATCCGTGTTTGACCAAAAATTTCCTCAGCTGTTTAATGGTTTTCTCTTCCCACTTTGTAGGAACTGGCGCAGTATAATCCCTATCTGAACAAATTCCTATCCACTTACTAAAAGCTTCGTACGCCGACCAAAATGTTGATCCGCTAGTACCCGTCCTACAAAAACCGCTGCAGTCGTCTACAGGCTGAAGTACAGATGCATTCCACCGCTTTTCTACACCTGTATCATATATTTTTCGCAGAAAAGAACATCCAAACTTTTTTCGTTGGTCGGCAGTAAATAAATGTATAAGTACCCATACTCTATCCGAAATATCTATATCCAAATCTAGTACATTTTGAATCGTTAATCTTTTTTTACCCCCGAATAAACCCTTCACATCAACTCTTCTATACATAAAACAGGGGTTAAACCCCATAATATCATCAACTGTGAACGTCTTTTTCCTATACCGGGTATATTGATTTTTCATTTTTATTTCCTCTTTATTTGGCCTTCTTTAATCATTTCCACATCAGGCTCCGGTGGAGGTATTGGTGGTTGTGGCATTGCTCTTCTTCCGAAGCCTTCTCTGTACGATGGGCATAGTTCGTCTGGGTTATTATTGCTCGCATAGGTTATAATTGCCCCCACTAAAAACAATCCTTTCCAAATAAACGCTTCTTCTGTTCCTCGCCAAAACGCAACAAATTCACTATAAGAAAATTCGATGGCGGGTTTTTGATGACTGCATTTTTGTGGTCCATAGATTTCAAGTAAAACCTTTTCTTGAGTTACCGCACTAATTTTAGCTGTCAATTTAATATTTTCCATTTTTAGTTTCTCCCTTCTCAACTACGACAACACAGGGAACAGGCCTTCCATCTGCTTGGAGCCTCGGAGCTAAGGATGCCTTTTTAAACGCATCAATAATATAATACTCAAATCCATTTAAACAAATTAACCTAAGACGAAAACAATCAGAACTACTACACCCTACAGGAATTTTAGGTTCAATCAGTGTAAATTTTGGCGCATACTCCCACGCCCTTTCTCGCACTTCACGATCAAGCCGGTCGTTATCTAGGACGCAGTTACCGCATTCCCACACACCAAAAACTACAGCGGAAGCCACAATAGCAATAAGGGTATAAACATATTCAATTCGCATAATTACTCCTATCTACAGGGAGTATACTAAAGAAAAACGCGTAGTCAACCACTATTATTGAGACGCCTCATCTTTTTCAATCTTTATAATTTCTTTCGTGTACTTATCCCACATAAGTATTAAATGCTCTTGCATTTTAAATACTGCATGATTATTCAAATCAGTAGTCCGATTAGCAACTGCGTTAATTTCACTAACTAATTCTTCTAGAAGCACTTTATATTTATCCATTACATTTCCTTTAGATATTTTTTGAAATGACCCAAATTATCAACTACAATTCCATACGTAGCTATTACTCTTTTCAAAGATTTAACAGAAGCACAATCAAGCCTGAGACACCTGTCCCAACAATTATCGCTGTTAATAAAAAGCATCGCACCAGGCCGAATAAGATAACCTCCAGGATTTTCAATTTTTATTACTTTATCAATTAACTTATGAATGTTTTGACTTAACCTAAAATTATGCATAAATGCAATAAGCTGAAAAGAACCTCCTACAAAAAAATAATCGCTTTTAGATTTTATTGATACATATTCAATAGACCACTTTGACCCCCTCTAATTCTAGCAATAAAGCTTCTTTTTCTATATTATCTATTTTCTGTGCAAGCTTATTATTTTTAGCTTTTAGAAGCGTAAGATCGCCGCACGTCTTATTGATTACCCGCTTAAGATCATCCTTTTTAGCGGTCAATTCTTCAATTTCAGCTTTAGCTTTCTCTACGTTCATACCGGGCCAATCCTTCCCTAACACTCATTAAAATTTTACCTAAACGATTTTCCCCGACACCGTCGCACACTCCCCAAAATGTGTCATTCCAAGTATTCCCCTCAATTAATTCAGCATCTCCAGTTTCTAAAATCTTTTTACGAAGTTTAGGATAATTTGCGAATTTCTGAAGCACCAAACCACGCATTATCATAACTTTTCTTTCCTCCCAATCATCCCGCAAAGTTACTTTTCCTCCTGCACGCTTTGCCTTCCCCGGAGTAGGTTGCTCGCGCACTTCTTTTCTTTCCACTTCATCCAATGTCTTTGCAGCCTGAAAAGCGTGCTCAACTGTTGCGTAAGTTGCCCCAAAGTACATAATGGGAGAATCATAAAAATTGGATAAAAAACGATACTCTCCATAAAATTTATTAATTATTTTTACCATATTTTCCCAACCTTTCTTCCATTATCTTACAAGCTTTGGGATTACTGTCAACCAATATTACTTTCCTCCCTAGCTCAACTGCAGCCTCGCCCGTTGTACCACTCCCTGCAAAAAAGTCAAGCACTTTATCGCCTGGGTTTGTGTGAACTTTGATGAACCTTCTTAGTAATCCAAGCGGTTTCTGCGTTGGGTATCCTGTCTTTTCTCTCCCATTGGTTGGTACAATCGTGTGCCAAAACACGTCAGTTGGTGTTTTCCCTCGTGCCGCTTTCTCTTTTCCAACGAGCCCTGGTGCCATGTATGGGATGCGATCCATCTCATCGAAATTAAATGTGTAATTCTTGTTGTCCTTCACATACCAGAAAATAGTATCATGTTTAGCTGACCATTTCTTTTTACTTCGCCCACCATAATCATACGCCCATATAACTTCATTCATAAAATTTTCTCTACCAAAAATTTCATCTAGCAGAATTTTGATATAATGAGACTCACGCCAATCTAAGTGTACGAAGATACTCCCATCCGCCTGCAGGAGGTCATAGGCCTTGCGTAGCAGGGGGCGTAAGAACGCGGGGTAGTCCACGTAAGCGTCCTCGTAGGAAAGCGCTGAAAGAGCCTTATTCTCTTTCTTTCCTTTTGTGCGCTTTCGCTTCTGAGTCTTGCCAGTATTGAAGGGGGGATCAATGTAAATCATATCAATAGATCCATCCTTAATTTTATCCAATGCTATATTGCAATCTTCATTAATAATTGTGTAATTCATTACGTCACCGTATTTTCTGATCCTGGTATTTTTACCCACTCTTCTTTCTTTTCTACAGCATGAAGAATACAATGCTTACCAACATACGCAGGAGAGACACCTATACTTAACGTATTAAAATAACTGTTATCTGCATTCCATGACATGATTTGAACAGGACAATTTACAAGGCCATTTACAAGATGGCTTCCTACGACTACCCAGCTTCCAATAGGGTACTTATCTTCTGTGGGTACCGTACCTTCTCTATACCCCTTCAACTCTTTTAACCACTCGACAAGTTGATTATGATAACTAGAAACCATATCGTCTCCACCATCAATTTTCTTTAGCAACTTTTCCGAGTCAGCAATTGCTTCCTCTAATGATGTACTTTCACCAAGTACGCATTCTTCAATACCATACCCAGACAAAAATGCCTTATGATTTCTATGGTGAAAAATATTTTCTACCAAATCATTTGCTTGGGCATATGCACGTTCCCCTACATCATTTGATTCGAGCACGAAAATTAGCGGTAAGGGCGACCTCGGTACGTCACGTATACTTAACGTAATATGCCATGAATTACCGTGCTTAAAATACCGCCTATCGGTACTACGTGCTAAGATGAACAAACCCCTATGGTCTTCTTCGTCTACACGAAAATAAATACAAAAAGAACGTTTACCATGCCCACTACAACTATCTACCGTGTGTATGCCGGGTAAATCGTTCATGGCGCGGCATAGAGGTACAACTTCTGCATCAAATTTAGTGTAGTCAATCTCGTCATTCATTTCTATATCTCCTTTAAAAAGCTGCTACCTCACCATATCGAGCCTCAACCGACGTTACCCCGCCTTACCGTAGTAACTATAATATTTTTTATCACTCAGTCAAGTCTTTCATCATCTTTACTACCTCATTTGCTCTCTCATTAATTTTTGTGCTTAATTCTTTTGTGTGATCCTTTTTATGGTATGTGTCTAAAGATATGGCCGTGATAGCTAACAATGGTAACATTTCTGCAACCAATATTTCTAATTTCTTCACTTTACTTGATAAACTATTCCCGGTCTTACCAAATATATCATTCGTCATTTTTCTTCTCCCTTTTAAAACAACAGCCTTACCTCGACCCACCTGGCCTTAGCTAATCTGACCTTCCTTATTACACCGCGCCAAAAATGTTACTTTTTCACCTTGAACATGCCGAATCGCCCACCTGTGCCTGGTCTGAAATCGCACAGACCTGACATAACACCAGCACGTTTAACGATTCTATCAAGTACATCTTCATCAATCTGCTGCTCATTCCACGTGACCGCAAAGGATGCAGACCATTTCTTGAATTGCGGTCTTGCACGCATAGCACGACTACGCTGGATCACCACAGAACGTACGTCACAATAGCCCCCATCAAAGAGCTTCTGAGCGCCCTTTGGAACCTTCGGTATGATGGAGTCATTCATAACAGTCAACGAACGCCCAACCTCCTTACCAAGCTTCTCAATCTTAGCTGAATCAACCAAGCAAGCTTTGAAAAGCTCGCCGGGGATGATAGGCTGGTCTTTATCATTAAGGTATAGACCGCCCTCAAACTCCAGCCGACGCATAGCAAGGTGGTCATCCTCAGTCTTCTTTCGTTTACCTGAGATAGCCTTGATTGCCTTACTCACTTCGGAGATAGGATCCGCTAAGGACGTAACGTTATGCATTAGCAGGGGCGTAATACCTTCAATCTTATACGTTTTCATTTTCATTTAATTACCTTTCGTTCTTCGCAGTATATATGCAAAGCTTTATTTAGTTTGTTCGTATACTCCAAAACCTTATTTTTCTGATCTTCTGCCATATCCAGGGTATCTTCATCAACCCCATCTAACACAGTATTCATTTTTACCAAAATAGCGTCATACTTTTCCTTAAATGTTTTTATTGGGGTACTTTCCTCAGGAACATTCCGTTCCCTATAAGCTCTGAGCGTTTCAAGAAAACGATTTAATGAAACATACGCCTCAAAATCTTTTTGGGTAACCTTCTTTTCGGATAGTGTAGCACCAACCAAAAAGTATGATCGAAATTTATTCAAAAAGTCTTGGTATTCAACGATCTCAACATTTGTAATTACCGCATGTTTCATTAGGAAGTCTCCTCGACAGTATATCCGATACCTACGTTTACGATTGACTTAGCCGCAGGAAATAGCCTGCCTACCTCTTCAGGATTATCAGACAGCACGTATAAATCGCCGGACATTGAATTTAAGATTGCATCATTTCCAGTAGTTACCAACGCTGGCTCACTAAAATACGTTATTGGCAGCAACACTTTATAGCACTTGGTTTCTCTAAACTTAGGCTGTTTAGGCTTAATCTCATCTCTACAATTATCATAATGCGCCATATAATTCTCCTGTTATACTAGCTTATCAAAGGCATAGACCTTGAGCCCGTGTTGAAGTTCTTTTGGAATACTTGGGTACGCTTTCACTTTTAAAGCTCCCTAACCTTAGCCCAGCTTATCTAAACATGACTTTCCCTACCACGCCAAACAGGTATATTATACTGAGGTTAGATTACTGGCGTTACTGGCATTACCACGATGGTATACTTAGCTACATCAACCGTGCGTGTAATACCCGACGTTGTCGTATGGGGGAGGTCTACATACGCTACACCCTTAGAAGTATGTACGGAAATATTTGCTCCCTCCATAGTAAATTCTTGTTTTTCTTCCCCATCTTCAATTGTGATCGTTAATTTTTTCATTAATTTTCTCCAATATATTTATTTCAAGCGGATTCATCAGTCAAAGCCTGTCGCAAAGAAATTAAAATCAACCTAGAGAGTGTTTCACGTTCGGCTCTGTCCTTAATTCCATACACTCTGAGATGTGTTTCCAATTCCTTATCCCGAAACCTCTCTAACCCCATGCCCTCCGTCCAGGCGTCTAGGGGAGTGTAGGGGATAGTCTTTCCGTTGTGTTCAACTGTGCTAGGCATTTTACCAATCCTTGTAAGGGGTCCGCACCAGTTTAACGTTCAAATAACGAACATCATCTGTGACTTCTTTAACCGCCCACGGAGGTATTACCACATCCTGATCTGGGCTTTCCAATTCAATCTCCGCTACCACAAGTCCATCATTGTCTCCCCTAAACACATCAATTTCCCAGGTATCCCCATTACGCACTATTGAGTACCTGATTTTAAAAAGAGTGTTGCCCTCGCATAGGGTATTCAACATAAAGTCCGCATCAGCCAACGGTATCTCATATTCAAATTCGTATCTACTAATTCCAGAATCATTTGCTTTTACTGTAAGATACCCTTTATCCCCAAACCGCCTTACACGCAAGGACTTCTCTTCAGTAGAAAAAATATATCCTTGTTTACACGCTATTCCCATCCCCACCCCTTCCAGTGGGCGCGCTTTAGCAATCTCCGCATCTTTAGCAAGCAATTCTAAATCTACCAAGAATTTTCTTTCGATTTCTTTCATGTTTTCAATTTCCTTATACTCCCCTGTTTCCAACCTAATTCATCACTTATATATAAGTAATGTGTGCCCTTTTCCATCACAAAACAGCACGAATCTTTTACTGGATTTAAAGGTAAATTCTTTACCGAATCAACGGCATCGTACCAAGAACCATTAGCTAAACTCCCATCTGGCGCGCCGGGGTGTGGACTGCAGGGAGCATCCCCTGACCCACCAGAGCCTGCTACATCGCCATACTCTGGGTGAGATAGGGTCTTATGCCCATACCACTTATCTCGGGCTCTCTGCGCCTTCCCAAAGGCGTGGAGAAGGTCATCTATCAGGCCCGCCAAGATATGATCCGGCGTATCGCTGTCGTTTTCCATCGAATGTGAATTAATCACATTTTGAAGGTCTTTCACAAAACTGGTCATCCGTCCTCCACTTCTTTCTGTAGTTCTTTTATTGTGTCTGCCAGGTACTTGGTAACTTTCTTATACCCAGACTCTTCTACATCACTACCGAACCCACGATAAAGCGTTCTAGCTGGATAACCTGCAACTACCTTACCATCATCATCGTAATCAAGAACAATTACCCACCCAAACAAATGCAATGTTCTATTCATAAACCAAAGAAGACCAGTTTCTCTGAAGTCATCCCAATCTTTTCTTGTCATGTTTACCTTAGCCATTTACTTCTCCTTTTTGTGTATCCCCCATTTTCTCTACTATTTTTTTACCATCTTCCACACCCTGTGAATATGTTTTCACTTCCCGCATTTTTGCACCAGGAACAAATTTTTCCCAATGAACACCTTCCGAAAAATGCGCGAGCAATAATTCCAACGACTTTATTCGACTGAGGTTAAACCCCACGGCATCTATAAAATGCATCGTATAGTCAATTACCTGCGCTCGTTCATCTTCAGCTTTTATAACAATCGCAGGGGATACAGGAGCGGGGGCATCACTTTTCTGCTCTTCCTGTTGTTCTTCTAAAGATACTAAACGTGCATAGATATTATCAAAATAAACCATTGCTACCTTCATAAAATCTTGAAACTTTTCTACGTCACCAAAAAAATCTTTATTAATTTTCTTTTTTAGGTGCATATCAATTACCCTTTCATAGCCTTTCATTCGGTCACCTAGGCTGTCCATTTTATTTCCCCTATTAAAAAAAAAACGTACATATTGACGTTTCAAAACTTGATAAGTCATCACCCGCTCTCAACTCGTCTTCATAAGCAAGCAAAGCTAATGCGGCATCCTCTGTCCTTTGGCGCAATTCAGGAAGTTTTTCCCCAGCCAACACATACGCACGCTCAAGTTCCTTTAAATCAGCGTTGGCGTTATTTAAATCCGCCCGCATACATTCTAATTTGTCTTTTTGATCTTGGGTCATTGTACTTCTCCTAGTCTTTGCATTCTACTCAAATTGAGCTTTACCGATCTCGTGGTGGAGTACCACCATCTGACGAAGATTAATAACAAAGTCCATGGATACCTTAAGCCACATTACTATATTATTTATTTCCTCTTTCGTTGGCTTACTCTTCCAACAGTATACTTGTTGACGAGCACTTGAACTTTCCATTCTATCGTCAACCACAAACAAACTATAACTCTCCGAGTTTATTTTAACAACGAAAAATTTCAGTGGAATAACTGGTACTGTCATTTTATTTCTCCTCCCATTCCCAATCTTTAAACACTAAGTCTTTTACCGTGTCTGCACCAAAATTAACTTTTGCATGACACCGATAAGGAAATTTTGCTTTAAAGAATAAGAACTCTTCAAACCCATCAGGTAAGTTTAATTCCTCTGAACCGTACACAATTTCAATCCTTCCAAACCCTAGGACAACTAAAGTAATTTCATCATCAACCGCTGACTCAATACGTATCACAGTTCTCCAAAGCCTATTTTGTGGTGACTCATTTACTTTGTCAGTCTTTGTCATTAGAAATCTCCACCAATGTAATGCTCATTTTTTCCTTTAATTCTAATATCTTCAACAGACAATTCACATCCACCAATATGTCTGTAAATTTCAATGTAATGTGTATCCAATTTATGCGCCTTTATCACAGAAGTAAGCCGGTCACAGGAACCACACACCTCTGTTCGATCTAAGCCTTCAGCCCACCAAATCCAAGATCCACCGCTCTTTTGGTTTCTGCTCGCATATGTTCTTCGAATAACCAATTCAGTATCTTCCTTTAAAATACCGAGATCCTTGAGTACTTTCACAAGCTCTTTAGCTGCCCCGGTCATTTGCTCCCCTACTTATCAAGAATTTCACGCAAGGTTTCCAAAAGCCTGCTAAGTTCTTTAAGGGTGTGCACGTCAAAGCACGTGTCAAACTCGATTGCATGCCCTGTGGGTGCATCAGGGTCCATGCCGTTATTATACAAATTCTTACGGTAATAGCATCCAATAATTGGCTGTTCTTTATCCAGGGGCTCAAAAACGAAATAAACTCTACAAGAATCATTTACTACATCTTGTGTAAATTTACACGCATCTGCACGATTTATAAAAGTCCCGTCTACACGCAAATCAAGTGCTATACTGTTGGTACCCCGAAAGCACCCATATGTTGGTGCCTTTTCTTTTGGGATATTTTTTCCAGCACGTACAGAAATAACAATAAAGCGCCTGACATCTTTAAGTTCATCCTTCAGTATGAGTTTAAATCCGATTCCCATTTCAATTCCCCTTAGGGAGGCCTTTTCCCCCGGCAACGAGCATACAGAACTCTTGCTCAGCTTCTGACAACCCCCCCAACGTAGTCTGCCCAATAATTGACCACCTGAGCATGCGATCCGTAAGACCGAAAGAATTCCCTCAACTGCATTTCTAATTCCTCTTGAGTTTTGGGTAAGTGAAAACCACGCTCACGTTGCATAAACATACTGGTAGAAGCTACATGGTCGTCATCAAGAATGAAGTCAACTGAGATTTTCATTTCAATTCTCCTCAACGTCAGACCAAACACACTTTGGGCATACCAGCGTGTATTCAGCTTTATCAATATCCCCATCTGGGGAGTACCCAGTGGTAGCACCACAGGAACAAAAACTGGTAGTGAATTCACCGTTCGGAGAGATCCTAGCACGTTCTCTCATTTCTTTTTCAAGTTGAATATTGACTACAACTTTTCTTGCTTGACAAGTCAAACACTTACCACACTCAAGGAATCCTTTTTCCCAGTAGTCCATGTCCTTGTCAGGGCTGTTCTCACAGTTTAACTTAGCAACTTTTTTCACTGCACCAATCATTAATTCAGATTTTTTCATTTCAATTCTCCTCAGGGATAACCCTGCCACGAATTTTCTTCATTTTGGCCAGGCACCTTTCAATGAGAGGGTTCTCTCTATCCAGAAAGAAAGAAACTTGGCTCAAAGCTTCATTGAAGTTTAACTCCAGCTCAAAAATTCGAAGCTTGAGCTTTTCGATATCCGTAGGAACTTCTCCCTCTTTTTTTCCTTCGTCGAATTTACATGTGAGAATATCTTTGAAATCCTCTAACTGTTCTTCACTTATGCAAGAAAACCGTCGAAGTTCCCCCTCTACGATAAAAGTGCAAACGTGGTCTTCTGTCTCTAAAATTTTATTACTCATTTCAATCCTCCAGACATATCAATATTTTTAGCTCTAATTTTTGGCCCAATTCTGTACGAGTCTTCTAGAATAAATCCTTTATTAGTGTCCGCATTTACAAAAAAATAGTCCGCAATCGGTGACACAGGATTTTTCCAATAAACAGCTTGGAGACTCCCGCACTCATTGCTCTGAGTAAGCCGTAAGCGTGCTTGTGCGTACGCACGTAACGCTTCTTCCTGAGAAAGCCCTACAACCTTGACCCAATTATTGTATCCTGACATAGCGTCCTCCTGTGGGCTAAACATAACAATGAAGGCTGATGTTGTCAACTAAAAGTTATTAATTTTTAGCCTTTTTCTGTACCCGATATTTAATCGATTGAATCATCTCAAGCATAGCTTGCATTTCCTTTACATTGATGATGTCATACTGCGTGTTTGCAAGCATACCGAGGTTGTACGCCACTAACCCCCAATTAGGTGTGGCAGCATTAACATCTCTATCATCTCTCCCCCGCAACTTGGGACCCGCATACACACAAATGACCTTTCGCGCCAAAGTATCTAATCCTGCTACTGTGCACCTATCATCTGTATGTGCCGATAAAACAGTATTCAACAAAAAGATCCTTTCTTCGTAAAACTTGAT